>RCNJ01000008.1_pt1 | contig 169291 bp, 160 predicted proteins | sample 2041171 | NCBI WGS metagenome assembly RCNJ01 (sample SAMN09708213, study PRJNA481090) | feces metagenome | biome: feces | host: Pygoscelis adeliae | place: Antarctica: Rookery Lake | collected 2010-03-01 | reverse complement strand
TGCATTTGCATTTGCATTTGCATTTGCATTTGCATTTGCATTTGCATTTGCATGTGATTGCAACGCTTGCCTGATCGATCATGAGCAATGTGATTCTCGGCGACTTGGGAATCCCCACAACGCAGCCATGTTGCATATGGTATTCCGTCTTTGCGACTTAGTCCACGTTCTGTCGCTTGGCGCAGGTCTGTTCACACATGCTCTACAGGCCATGGAGGCGCGCGAAGAGAGGGGCGGCAGTGACACTATCTTCCCAGGTTCCAGCCCTTCTAAAGGGCGACAGTATCGTGCGTTGGGATCTCGACTTCAGTTCGAAACCGAGAAGGACAAGGGGAACCTGGGTCACATGGTTACAACCATTGAGGAGGATCGCGAAGCAGGCACCACCAGTCGTTTATGCCCAGGAGGGCCATCATCACCTGACGTCCGACGAAGCTGCTTTACAACCGCTTGTCACTGGACCTGCCGAACCTCAATAAGCATTCCCTAGCCCTGATGGCAGCGTACGGAACTAACGTTGACCGCAACGCGCGTTTGCCTCCCCCCAAATGTTCTCTGCGGAACTTTGTGTGTCGTCCGTGGCATCTACCACAACACCATGTTCGCTTGCTGGTGAGCCATCGAGATCGATAGCGCCCCCCCCGCGAATGGTATCATTGTACACCCGAAACGATAGACTCTCTTTCATCAAGAAGGCCATCAATGCGCGGCGCATCATGAACAATGACGTATTCGGACTCACCCAGGACACGCCTGCCAACGAAATCCCGTACCTCATCTGGTGGCTGCTCAGGCCCCAGCCCGGCTCACTCATCGGCCTTGCGCGGAACTGCTCGTAGATGAAAGAGCAGGTCGCTATTGCCTGTATCTTTTACGATTGCCTGCTATATTATGGATATCAGCCGTATTACGAAGCCACCGACGTGCGCCCCAGTTACCACCTCTGGCTCGCCACGTTGCAGAGTCCCAATCCTTTCTACCGCGCGGATTTGGAGAAGCGTACCGCCGAGCAAGGCATCATCAATATTAACATTGGTAGCTCGTGGGACGGCATGAGTGAACTCTTGGACCCTGACTATGAGCCTATGTTGGACATGAAAGTGTCCCATATCTGTGCTGGCCTGTTGAAAAGTGAGTCTGGCAATGAATGGGTCCACAACGTGGATGCAGGCGTGATTGAACTGCACATATGGCAGTTGCTTGAATCGTTACGAAACCCCGGGTGTGAAATCATTGCGCGCAGCACATTCAATGTGAATCCTTGAACGGTTACAGCTTCGCTGCTTGAAGCTCCCAATTGTGACCAAATGGCTTCTGATGAATGCTCACTTCTTCGAGGCCACCCCAAAAATCCAGGGCGGGTGACACCGTCGGCCACCCTTTGACAAAATTTGAAGCGGCGACATTGCCAAAACCTTTTCAATTGGACGCAAAAAAGGCATCATCAACTTCTAGTCTCCAATGTGGAGCTTGTGTATAGCAGAGCGGACAGGATGCCTAAATCCCTCCAGTCTATGGCCGTATGTGCCTGTATTTGTTTGCGGTTAGATATATACCGCAAAACTTTTAACTTACCCCAAATTGGAATTAATGCATTTTTTTGGAGTGAGGAAAGAAAGTAATAAGCAGCATTGAAGAGGCCAGTAAGCTCTTGTAAGTGGTATTTTCCATATCGTCGAGTATGGCATTACCTCTTATGAGTAGTTGCTCACATATACTAAAGGACGCGGGTTTACTCTCTGTACCAAGAAAATCCTTTCAAATCGTCTGGGTGATTAATGTACGAGTACAATATTCATGGATTTCACAGATATAACGAGGCCCTGTAGTATGGTGGTGATACGCTATGGTTTGGCAACTCTAACGCCGATTAAGCCAAAAGGGACGAAACTTGGCTTGAATTCTAGGCAGTCTTCTCCAGCCTACTCGAGCAGTAGTACGAGTATGTTGTGATGTTGATAAGTAGTATGGAGCGCGCGAGTAGTCTCCTGCTTTCCTCTCACGCTGGAAATAAGTTCTGCCAGAGTAGAACTAATTATATATTTCCCTTAACTTACCTTCTCTGTGGTCACTGACCGGTCCGTGATTGGAGACCGTCTTTTTTGCATCGAAATAACCCACTATGTAGGAGCAATGTAGTGCGCCTCCAATGTTAGCCTTGAAGACACCCAGCATTCCAACTCTGTGACCAAAATGTATGAGCTATATCCGCCAACCTTACCTTCGAGGAAGCTCTGACCAACGCTCAACTAAGTCCATCATGGGTATCGCAGACCTACCGAGTTGACTGGTTTATAAGACACTTTTTCATGTAAGTTTACCCGACTTATAAGACCCTGTTCCGAGGAACGGTTCATCGAAATTTTCGGTTCAAAATTAAGCTTTCAGGGCTAGAGATGCCCGACACAATACCATATCCGAGAAATGCCTGTGTGACAAGGTTTTGAGTGACACGACCCCGTCTTATATACCAGCGTCTTCGGTAGTTCAGCACTGCACTCCACCAGTTCATATGTGCATTCCGTTGTCTACTGGCCCTGTACTCATCTTAGTTCTGGCTCGCTCTCTTCAAGTAGTTCGTCACATGCCCAGATCAACCTCACACTCAAGTCAGTCAGTCACTGGTCTCAATCCTCCCACATAGTCCCCTCCCCCCAGTTCCGTCAAGCACTCAACACAGTCTCCAGCGGGGTTTCCTCGGTAGGTTCTTGCTGGTCAGCATAGTGCCTCACCCGGGCTTACTAATCCGAATCTCCAAACCAATACTTCCGTTCTTGTCGAATCTGCGCTCAGTTCAGTTTCCCGGTTTCTTTCACTACCCAACTCAGCTCTTCACTCAGCGCAGCCAGACATGCAAGTTCGTCCTAGTGCGTTTTGAACAGATCACCTCTGCAACTGGCCCCTTCCACAACTTCTCTCTCAAAACAACCTTTTCTGCCCAACGACCGTAAGCTTGCTGGGAGTTGAATATCTGGCTGCTGCTCGTTTCAAGTCTGTCCAATTGCTAACAAGCTCTTCTATGCCCGGATGTTCTTTCATGCATTCCCGTGTCCGAATCCGACTGTGGATGTAATGCATGTCCTAAAGCAGCCACGTACAGCCACACTCAAGGCAACAATCGCGGAAGGACACGACACCTATCATAACGTAATTTCTCTTCAGTTGTACGTCGAAACTCTGGGAGATATGTACAAAGTCAGAGCGATCCGACCCTCACCCACAACGACCAACTCCTGCTCAGACACTCTCATCTACTCGCCTCCTCAATTCCTCTAGTTTCTGCCCTCCAAGAAGCCGCTCATGAAGTCCTTTGGCAGATGTGCCTTTGAATCCTCCTCGACGCGGAAGTACTTGAGGATGTGTGGCAACTGCTTCCAGTAGTTTAGTGTCTCCTATGCGCTTGTTAGCTCTGCTTCGTGTCCAACATCCCAGGCTCTGGGTAGGCCTGTAGCTGCAGCATCATTCGCCGACCATCTTGACTGTGGACCATATCTCCGTATCCCGCACAACCATGCCATGCCATCCCCACACCCGCAGCCATAGCCCTTCCCCTCCATCCTCGCGCCACCTCAATGGGGCGTTTCATACCTGGTACTCTGCGTGGCTCTGGAACAACAACATATCCACCACTGGGAGCTGGTTGACGTATCTGTGCCTCTCAAACTCCTCTCTCATCTTTGTCCGTAATGCGGAGACTGGCATGTTCACCGAGTACATGTTCTGGATCTCTGGTGCCTGTTGTCCGACTCGTTAGCCTGTGGCCCTCAATTCTGTATGCAGCACTTTGCCGTCGTTTCGTGTGTCTTGTTGGTCCGGAGAATCGAATGTCGAGTCGTAAGGGTAACATACAGAGCGGATCCACTCCCTGTAGCTCTTCAACACTCTCTTGTGCGCATCGTTCCAGTTGACAGCTGTTCTCGAATTAGCTACGGCTTTCCTGGATATGGCAGACTACACTGACACTGGCGCGTCCTTTGCGCGAGATGGGTAGGGTTGATAACCATTGTGTATGTAGTGGGGTGTTTACAGAGCGACAGCGACCTTGGAGACGGCGACTTACAGTAGCCAGCCTCGGATTGGCGATTGAATTCCAGGTCACGTGGCGGATCGCCCTCGGATGACCAGAAGGCTGATCGGACATGACAGGCTGTGGCGCGGCGGGGGGCATTTATCTGGAGCACAGCCTTGAGAGGGACAGCCTTGCAGACAACAACACCGCGGTCACGATACAAACATACTTCTTACGCGAGCCGATCATTATCTAGAGCAAGCTGCATATATCTCAGGGGCCCATCTCAACTACAGCTCCAGTTCGGTGCACTAAACACAATCATGCCCGCTATCCGCCACGCTTCCAAGCGCAAGGCGCCGCCAGCCGGCTTCAGCGACATCGAGGACTCCCTCCTCATCTTCGCCAACAAGATGAAGGACGCCGAGAACCTGCCATCGACAAATATTCCAAGACACAAGGTCATGTGGCCGATCTTTCAGATCTCGCATCAGCGCACGAAATACGTCTGGGAGCTGTACAAGCAGGATAAGATATCGAAGGAGCTGTACGAGTGGTTGTGCAAGAACGGCTATGCTGATGCAATGCTGATTGCAAAGTGGAAGAAGGACAGTTATGCTAAGGTAGGCCGTGATTCTGTGTCTAGAAACCATGAGAAAACACACTAACACGATCATAGCTTTGCTGCTTGAGATGCATCCAAACCAAGGAGACTAATTTCAACTCCACCTGTATCTGCCGTGTGCCAAAGGCTAGCATGAAGGAGGACCAGCAAATCGAATGTGTGAGCTGTGGGTGCAAGGGCTGTGCGTCGACCGACTAAGAGTCGAGTACCTCTATAGCGAGGCGTTTCTCATGTCAGGAATCATTATACCAGCGGGCGTTTGTTGTTCGGCGTTTGGATGGATCGTCATGAAATTTATGGTTAACCGGTTAAGATACCATGATTGAGCTAGACCTGTCATGAGCCAGAGATTGCAAAAGAAATGCAAGCCTCACTCTGACCTATTACAGATCCACCATCGTTTTATCTATCAGTGCGTGCCCAAATTATCTTGCTTGCCGTCATTCCGCGACGACGTTCCTATGTCTTCTTGCACGAGTCAAAAACGTATCAGTGATAGCGTGGCTCCACAGTTTGATATAGGTTCTTGCTCAGTTCTGTACCGGTGGAGGGCGGTTGAAAATGATGTTGACGAAGCCACACCCATCATGATAGTGAGCCGCAATATTCTCGCGTTTCCCTCCGGCGGTGAGTGCTATAGTTGACATTGCCAAGCAATGTTAGCTTGACTAGTTAATAGATCGGGGACAGACTGTCGCTCGTGCTGATCGAGGCGAGGCAGCTTCGGCCGAGCACGGTTACAGAGATAGATGCGACAGCTCTGCAGCCCATCATTGGCAGTGCAAGCAGCTGCATCACTCCTGCATCACAAAACAAACCAGCACTGATGGACTCGTTTTGCACTATAACGCGCACCGATTCATTCCGACTGCAGTACCGACGCTATTAGCTAATCAATTTCCCCGCTTGCGCATCTCATCCCATATCCATTGCTCGGCCCATGCTGGTGGCCTGGTATCTCATCCTGTATCCTGTCCTAATCCTCTTGTTGTCCAACCAGACATCCATAAACAAATATGACGCTGGCCCATAAACGACCCAAGCATCCCTTTCCCAAATGAAGATACAAACTGAACGCCTCGCTAATGGTACCCTAAAATGTGCCCACGATCGTGATCAAGAAAAAATAAATAAACAAAGCCATCGGCTAATATCTCGCCCTCCCACCACGCTGTGTCGTATGCGCTAACCTTTTTCTCATTAATCGTTAATATTGTGTGGTTCGTCACAGGCCTGAAGATGGCCTTTGGTAGTGTCGTATGAACAGGCGTGAGCCCCAACAAAATTGTAGTCTATGGTGACGTGTTTAGAAACGGCTGGTGAAGCTTCTTTTAAAAGGGCCTCTGCCATTCGCCATGTTACTCGGCCTCTTTGCACCAATCTTTGCGAAGCCTTGCAGAAGGTCCATGCCAGGATCCTCGATAACGCCGTCAGTCAGAAACTCGGCACCGAAGTATTCGTCTTGAATGTTATCAGGATGACTCAATCTCAAGCTCGGAGAGAGAAATTTGCTAGGCGAACCGAAGTTATATCCCTTCGACGGCGACTCAAACGATGGTGCGAAGGTTGGAGTAAAGTTCAGCTTCGGAGTAGATGTAGCACTTTTGTTCCTGTAGTTGTTCATGTTTGCAATATCCCTCAATGCGCCAGTGGAATGTGGTGCATGGCTAAGATGTGGGCGTCTCATCGAAACACGCTTCTCAGGCGACCCATTGCCAGTTGGCATGACATTGGAGGTGTCAATGAATAGCTCGAAGTCAGTCTCCAAATCTGGGAAGAGTGGTTCGTGCAAGTTGAACGCAGGGCTCCATGGAAGCATCTCGCCAAGCACGCCGTCATCGCGATGTGGAGAACCAACCATCTCGCGGATGCGCTGGCGATGCAATCTAAGGTTGGTATTTGGAGACACAGATGGCGGCGGCTTTGGCGGGGCTGTCAGCTTGATGGCTGGCGTCAACGGTGGCAGCATCTGGTTGTTGGGCTCAGGAGCTAAACCACGGCGCAATGGCGAGGATGATGGCACACCCCATGCGAATGACTCGGCCAGCGAAGAGCGACCGCCACGAACAGGCTTAGTCGGGCTGTCATACGACGAGTGACGAATGCGCTTGATCTCTTCCTCTGCACGTCCTTCCTTGAATCTTGGTTCATCCTCGGATGGCAATTGGCGATGATCCTTGTGTCCACGAACTGCCGAAGAGCTGATGGAAGAAAAGAAACCACTGTCATCCATGGATGCAAAGTTGCGTCTGTGAGACCGCTGGTCGCGTTGAACCGAGGATCTTTGGAAGCGAATAGGCGGTGGTGGAGTATCATCATGAAATTGAATGCTACGGCGAGGCACCGGAGGAGAAGATTGCATCATTTGAGCTGGCGGGGACGACAGTATCGGCTGAGTTGCTGCAGCGTTAGCGTAACGGTCCTCTTCTGGAGCATCATCGTCGGGTTGATAATCAAGATCGGCGTCGGAAGCAGGGATGGTGGCATCGGATGAGAGTTCGCTGTTTGGCCTAGTTTTTGGCTGCTGCTGCATTTGTGATTGTGGCACGGGTTGTGGCAGTGGCTGAATGAGAGCAAAGATGATGGGGTTAGGGGGTGGGGCGAACTCTGCTGGAGCAGGCGTGGATTGTCTGGATGAACGTCTGTAAGAAAACCGCGGTCGTCCCTCGAGGCTTATTGTTGGAGTGGAAAAGCCATTTGGCGGACCCATCATTGGAGTGCTCTCAACCGAATTCTTTTTTGCCTGTCTGTCTTTCAAGAACTTCTCCTCCTCTCCAGGCTTGATAATCCAGTAGTTCCCCTTCCCAGGATCATCCTTCGGTCTCTCTTGCTTGTCAAAGGCTTTATTCAAGCTCAAATTGTGACGAATGCTGTTCTGCCATCCAGTTTCCGGTCCACGGTAATAGCTGAAATTGTCGGATATCCACTTGTAAATTTGAGCGAGGGTTAACCTCTTTCCTGGCGATGTGAGGATAGCCATGGCAATGAGCATAGCGTAGCTGATGTGTGTTGGCTTCGTGCCGTCGTCCTTTGGAATACCAAACATCTCCAGCGGTGATTGCTCCACCTTCTGCTTCTTAGACTGAATAAATGGCGCTTCCATCAAGAATCTCTTCCCCCGTCCGTTCTGCGCGTATGTCCTGTCGCCCCCCCGATCTTCCGCTCCTCCTTTAAACGCGGCCGGGTAGGCCGGTTGAGCGTAAAGGTTCTCCTTGCCGGCAGGTTGTACGCTCGAATAGGTTCCCCAAAGTGCTTTTTGTGGTCTGGTACTTTTCGACGGCAGCGCCTGCCTCTTCTTCAGAGAGTCCGTGGTGCTGATGAAGCTGCCTGGCGGGGGCATGGGAATCATTTTAAGCTTATTGCCGACATTTCTGAATGGAGCTCTATTAGGCGAGCTGGATCTATTCTTTTGAGGCGAGCCATTGTTGTTGAGGTTGGAAGGGGCATTGAGGACGATGCTTCTTCTCGAATTGGCATTCTTTGTCGGCTGAAAGAGGGCAGCGCTACCTGCGTGCGACGATGTGGATGGCATAGGCGCATGATCGGTGTCGGGATCTTGGTATACTTGCAGCGGTTGCTGCTGGGAGCGAAAGCGCGTCGGCGACATCTTGTCTGGCCGACCAGGCGGCGATGCCCGGTTATTGAGCGATAAGCTGAGCGGTGTGTCTGTCGTACCGCAATTGATAGCGATGATGGTGCCGGCGAGAATGTTCGCGCAGCTGAATCACCTAGAGTAGTACTGTCGATGAGCACACCCTTAGGCAATGGCGGATTCGCTGCGTGACGGGTCCTCGATGCGTTTTGCTCGTGGTGCTCGTTGGCGCAAACGCTTTGTCAAAGAAAACGGAAGACGATTTCAACTGGTGCCTGTACCAAGGTTGGCAACCGATGTCAGAAGTGGGTGCAGTGGAGATCTGGGCGGCAGGTCGTTTGACGGTGGATTCGAGTAGCGCCGGCGTGCGTGCTGTAGCGCTTCGCTTCTGTAGCCTGTGCGGAAGTGGCAGGGAGCTTTGCTAGACGTGGAAGAGATGAGCAATTCAGAAATTGGCGATGGGCCCAGTTTCAGCGACGAGAATGTTGAATGGCGATGAGGGAGTGCCGAGATTGCGAAAGTATCGCAATGATTATTGTTTGAAGCAAGGTACCGCCAAACGTGCTTGGTTGGTGATGATGATGTGTGTCGTGAGAGGTCAGCACGGCAGAAGTGGATTACGCGCTTAGCAGTGGTGTCTGTGTGTCCAAGCAAGGCCACACGATTTGAGACAAAAGGAGCCCGCGCACAGCTGACGATCAGGTACGCGTTTCGAAGCCGAGACTCGCCGGAAATTGATTAGCTATTTGTCGATTGGAATGTGAAGATGAAAAATTGAATGGAAGAGGTCCAGCAAACGAGGGGACAGAAAAGTTGGCAAAGGAACTGTCTGGGCGAGAAGTGAAAAGGTGTGAAAGGTGGGATGGAAGAGGGTGGTGGGAGAGGGAGAGATAGAAAAGCCGGAAACAGAGTGTGTGTGCTTGATACCTTTGTGATCCCTTGCTCATCAGAGGCTGATGTGCACAGAACAAGGCAGCCTGCTCATTGCTCGCCAATCAGTTCACACCGTAGCCAACCATTCTTCCTTAAGCATTCCTATGCGATGCTGGTATTTTATTGGTGTCACGAATTGAATCGAGGGGTGTGTCTCGGAGACTTGGCCTGCAGTGATTGGCACAGACGAAGTCAGGCCGAGAAGAAGTGGCCTAGACGATAATGGCAACCTTCTTTAAGGCCACAGGTCCGGCTCAAATATGCTATCTCGTCTCATCCTGATGAGGAATGAAACGAACATTCTCATGGTGCCAAGTGGTCGGCACTACGCCGCGCACAAGTTTCCTAGTGTTGATGGCACTCCTCACTATGTTAAAGAGTACGAGTAGGAAAGTGAAGATAGCTTCCTCTCCGTTGTTTACTCGCCGCTCCGAAACTCAAACCCATTATGTTGCAGCCCAACCAGCTAACCTCCCACTTCTCACTTCCGCACATCGATCCACTGCCAGACCATTCTCCCATTCTGTACATTCCACCATAATCATATTCATCCACAGGACAAGAAACTCCGCCCACAGCCGACATCAAACTGTCGGCCCGCCAGCCAGCTAGCAGGTTTGTTTACAGGTCGCCATTTGCAGAGAGTTCAACGCGTCGCGTATCGCGCCTGAAGGATGCATGGCCGTTCAGCGATAAGGAGCGTGTTGCGCACTCCCATCTCTGCCACAGGCCATTTGATCGAGGATGGGGATTGTCAAATGGCATCTGTGGATCGCTGGATGGATAAGAAGATAGGAGTCGATCTTGTTGCTGTAGAGACATAGGTGTTGCAATGATCTGCCAATCACTTAATTTGCTTAAGAGTATTCGTACGAGTACAGTGCTCGAATAAGTATATACGGCTTCACTATAACTTATGTGTTGGCCCGAATAAAGCGCAAGTCAAAATGACGGCAAGATAAAGAAAGCGACATCTAAAACTACTCTTCAGAAGATGGTGAAATAGCCACCAGTGAAAGGTCAAATGCCTGTAGACCCAATTTCGCGCATTCACCATTCGGCTTGCTATTAATTGGCTTGTACAGTAATTTAGGGAAAAAGTCAACGTCTATTCTAAAAGTCCTCATAGCACCATGGACTCCGTACTCCTCGCTATGCAATATCAGGAAAACTTAGTTCTCAAAACCTCTCACAACAATAGGATCAACAGTGTTGTAACGGCTGCCATCCATACTCCAGGCTGAACTATGCCGGCGCTGTTGAGATGATACGCGGCTCCAGGGTAATTACAAGTGATCTGCCCGTTCTCGTTTGCGCTTCCATTCGGCCTATATCCGTAGGCATAATCGAAACCCATCATTCCTGGTTGTGGACACGAGAAACCTAAAGCTGCAGGACAGCTCTGCACCAGATTGTAGCACAGATCCTGGCATGGTAGAATCTCCTTGTAAGGACCTGGCTTGACCTGCTCATCAATAGTCGGATTCCGGCTGCTGTTAAGATAGAGCTGATCCGCCATTCCGCTCAGAAGGTCCTCGCTCAACATCGTGTCATTGGGGAAGGCCTGAGCTATATTTCGTGGCTGTAGCCATGGATCGGCCTTCGAATAGTCCTGGCATCGGGGAATCGTGACCGAACAGAGCCACGCCTTGTAGGCTTTGGCGCAATCGTCGCATGTGCGTGCTAATGAATATTGCCCTGTATTCGCGATCTCGCACGGTATCTGCTGAAGCGCCTTATCGAAGTTGGCGTAAGATGCCGCCGCAGCATCGTCGTAGAACTTCGCCAAGGAGCGAACATCGGGGAAAGTGCTCGGGTTGCCAGGCACGGCGTAATTGACGTCCGAGCAGAACTCGAGGTTGAATACAACGGCACAGTTGCCATCGGTTTGCGTCGAGAAATTTATGGTTTGCCAAACTGAGCCTCCACCACCAACAACGCCACCACCGTGTGCCGTTGAGTTTCCTGTCATCGCGAGAATACCCCAATACTGAGAACTAGCATTTAAACCCTGAAAGTAAAATTGCTGTTTCGGAAAGCTTCCCAGCGTTACGTTGGTCATACTGGTCTGCACCATATTCGTTCTCAGTCCTCCTTGAGTTCCAGCAATTTGCGCATACTTCTCCAACCCACAGTACGAATGCGACACGCCGGACAGGACGGTATCGTTTTGGTTGTTGGCGAACACGACATAAGGGGGGTCGAGTTCCATCCATTTCTTGTAGATGGGATTGTCCGAAGTGGTCAGAGTCAAGTTTCTCGTCGCCAAAAGTGCCGAGCTGGAATCGCTATCAATGAAGAAAAGGTCGGCGTTGCTGCTAATATACTCGTGATACTTTGCGTCGATGGATGCTGCCAGTTCTACATTATATATGCCCTCATAGCTAGTGGTGTTGGGCGCCGTCACAGCTATGTACACATCCCTGGATGCATCGAGCGTAACATTTGCGTACCCATGTTGTGCTTCTACAACTACTTGGCTTCCGTCAAGTTGGCCTTCCCCCGGCGTGGTTATACTTTGCGAGACGTATAGTTTGAGCTGTGGTGGCGGTCCCTTAGCTCCAGTTGTGTCTTTGGGGTCGTTCGGCTGAAGACATGTATTGAGGGTGATATAGACCGGCCTAGTGGCGTTTCCCCCCTCGAATATACCATCTTCCGTGTCGTCCACTTGCCCGTCTTGCTCCGCGGCCGCCGACCGATCCGAGCGCTGATTGCTCTCCTCATACGCAAAGTCTCTAGCCTTGACCAGTCCTGATGATGGGAGTCCTCGTTCAGGCTTCGACTTCTCACCCCAGATCGTGCTGTTTCGAAACACATAATATATGGTCCCGCCTTGTAACAAATTGTCGAGCTGAGGCGTATTATTCTCTAAGCCCCACAGTTGCCCTTGCCTCTTACAAATCACATCTGGCTCACTTGTATTCGATCTGCCGTTGTCATCGTCCTGAATATCTACGAGTGTTTCCGAGAAGATATATTGGACTGACAGGCCGTCATGTTGTGTTCCCTTAGGTATCGAATCGACGTCGAACGCATAGGCGAATGTGCGCGAGGATATAGAGAGGTAGAGCGCAAGGATCAGAACAAGGCCTAATGCCGAGGCCACAAGACGAGATTGTAGTGGCGTTAGTTTCGGCAGCATGATAATGTGCGCTGAGCTGCGCGGTCAGCGCCGTTTGAAAAGCTTTGCCAGCCTCAAAGGTGCGGCGCCGTCGCGACAACACAGGAACGGCGATGTAAAATGAATGGACGGCAAAAGGTGTGACGCTAGAGTATAAGCGGCGAGGTAGGATGAATGGTGGAAGATAGCGACAGTCAATTGCACGTCGCAGGTATATTCTAAGTCAAAGTGGGCGATGATGATGAAAAGTTAAATGGAGTTGTCGTCCCCGCAAATGTCCCTGGGTGGCCGCCATCTGATGCCTGGACCTGTGTACGAGTACAGTAACACGGGTCAAGCTACTGTAACTAATTTAGTCCCCGCAACGGCCGCTGTCCGAATCGACAACCACGGAAAATTAATTCCGTCAGCCGCTCTCTGCGTCAAACGCAGTACTCGTGTGATGTGTTTCATCCACACGCTTCGCAGATTGCGAGGACACCTTGGTGATAATTTGTTTGCATGAATATAATCTACGTTGATACTGAGCTATCCACTAAAGATTTACTCGTATGAAGTGGCGTTTCAACGAGCATGTATACCAAATATGACTATCAACATGGAATGATGGCTGGTGCGCGCAGCATGATGATTGGTACTGCAGGTTCAGTCCCTATACCGACGTGGCCTTTCTTCATCATGACCACTGCGTCTTCGAGGACGATCCCGGTCAGACCTACCGTGATCACGGTACGAACGGTGGCGCACATCGGACTCAGCATCTCTATCAGATCGTCTCCTTGGGCTCCTGCTGCGACTTCTGTTTGCAGCCTCTCTATGTGATCTCCTATCGCGGTGGTTATGACGATCTCCGGACCTGGATCGAGACCTTTCTCGCCGACTGCGATGATGGTGCTTATGCCTATTGCTGCGATGTCTTCCTCTATCATCTGCATCTTCTTTACGCGCTGGCCTTCTCTCTGGAGCATCAAAACCAATGCGTGTAACATCCTCGCCGATGGCCCGGTGTGGCTGCTCTACCATGTTCGCTGCTGCATCTGCCGACTCTCTCGGTGCAATGGGCATGGCGTTGGCGCCGGTTGTGGTCCTGTCTTTTACCGGCAAACCCAGAGCCGTCGCCAGAGCATCTTCCTCAGCTTCCTTTATGAGCTTAATCTCTTCCATCCTCAACCTCTCTTGCTTTTCCGCGTCCGTCTCACCGGCAATGCCCTCTTTGTCGTCGGCTTTTGCATACCAATTGAGGTCTTTGCCTTTTTGCCATCGTCCTACCGGCGCCATGAGTGAGTGGCCCAGATAGTTCTCACGATGAGAGGAGTTCGCGACATCCGACCATTGGAAATTCACTCCTCCACGAGAGCCCTCTTTGCGAATCGACGAGAGGAGATCCATTGCTAGATGTGTCCAGCTAATTGATGCACGCGAGATGACCAATATCTTTCTATAACAGTCGCAAGTACGTGTTTGTGTTTACTGGCTTCTGCGCCCTTTCAACACCCTGTCGTGGACTTATGTTCTTGCCGCTCTGAAGACGTTCAACCTATGTGGGACGTACGATGACCAGGTCAAATCTTCCGGAGTGGTTGTGTAGAGGATAATGAGAGCAGAAACGACGGCGAAAACGGCGACGAGGACGACTCCTTCGCGATACTGAGCATCCATGGGCTGTTTGCGTGTCGAATATGGTTTTTGCTGAAGGCTGGCTGTTATGTGCTTCCAATTATGCACTACCCAAGAGTGCGCGTAGTGGTGTGGATGAATACTTGTTGTTCGTTGTTCGTTGTGCTGCTTTGAACGAGATTGGTCTCGATTTCTGGGGCCACCTGGGGCCGGGTACTCCCGCAGGCGGTGGGGGATGCGCCACCATTTACCTCGACGAAAATACTCTAATTAGACGCGGTAGATGTACGTGGATACAACAAATTTCTACGCTCATACTTTTGGAGCGACCACGACTTGGTCAACCCACTAACCTGAACGATATAGAGTAGCAGCAACAGCCATTTGCCATTGCCGATTACCAAACTACACCTTTGAACACTTGAAGAATGGCACCTTCAGCACTCCTGCAAAGGAGAACGCACAACCTCCTCCTGTTTCAAAAGCTTTTGAATTTGAGAGATGGAGCGAGTCCTTTCACGTTGCTCTTGGATTCTGTGGACCAATCGTCCAAGCCCGTTGTGAAGGAATTCATGACTAGGGCAAAGGTAGGAATTCATCTCTTGTCACAACTCTTCTGTGCATAATTTGCTACAGACTTTGTAAAATACATACAATTATACCACTGTTGTATAAGTAGCACATCAATTCTCATTAGTCGCATGCCGCTCAAGAAACCTCATTTCTAATTCCTTGCAGATTGCAAAGTCAAATGTCGTCTACATCTCCTTCAAGACGCTTAAAAAGCCAAAGCTCGCTGATATCTTCATTAAAGCTCACGGAAAGACACTGGCAGCTCTACAAAAGGAAATATCTGCCCATCTTCCTGCTCCGCCATCTGCGGGAACTCAAGTTCCAACCACAAGTAAGTGGCTCTGTCGGTGGTCGACGAAACTCTAACACTTCCTAGAAGCCATTCTTGTTATCGACTCTTTGCACTCCCTAGCCACAAGATACCCAGCCGACCTCCCTATGTTTCTGTCCTCCTTCCTTTTCCCCGGTGTCTCTTTGATCGCTACCTACCATCTCGACATACCTGTCTCGAACTCCGCAAATAACCATTATACACCCTCGCCCCTGACAACACTCACCTATCTTGCGACGTCAATTCTCCGAATCTCTTCACTTACCCATACTATTACCGCGAAGCGCGCTGGCGACCGCTCCCTACCCGAGCCACTCTTCGGCATCAATGAAGGCAGAGATGGTGTGCTCATTGCACAGAAGACACTTACCTCGGACACTCTTGGCTCGGTCGTCGAGATGGAGATTCGTCGCAAGAGTGGTCGTGGTGTGCGGGAGACGTTTGTCTTAGCACCTGCCTCGTCTTCACTTTCTGGTTCAGGCGACAAAGTCAAAGCAGGCCCTGGGGCACACGGGAGCAAAATATGTCTGTTGGATGACCATCCGCAGTATGCAGCGCCAGATGTGGAAGCAGGGGGCTACGAAGAGGAAGATGAGGACCCCGAAACCACATTTAGTTTAGGCTTGACGGACAAGCAGAAGAGAGATAGAGAGGGCATTGTACTGCCATACTTCGATGCTCAGAAAGGGGTTGGCGATGGAGGGCGGATTTTGTATGAGATGGGAAGGGAGGATGACTGGGACCCGGAGGAAGATGAGATATAGGTTTGGCCAGAGACGGACAACTAGAAGCTTTTTGCACAACACTACAATTTCCCAGAGCCTTTAAAAGCATTTATTCATTGTAGTAACACCTTTTAGCCGTGGCACACTTTCCTAATGTCCAATAACTCCACCTTCCGGGAGTGGAATTCGAGCATTATTAGTTTGACGCCAAGCTCTGAGAATGGCATGAGAAGCAATGCTCTCAGCATTTTCCCGAAAGTTTAAGCAATGAAGCGTGAGTTGTTGGTATAGCACGGAAACAACGACCTGCGTAACATAATTCCGGATTGACACATTGTTTAGGCGAGGCCATGCGGGTAACCACGATAGATGGTGGGATCCGCAGAGGTGCGCCAAGCTTAAGGCTTCAGCCTTGCGCGCATCGCAGTCCAAACATAACCTTTTGCGACCACAACCTTTCTCAGTTTGTTTAAGACACCAAACCGCCCAGGATCTTACCTGCAACCATGTCGGAACCACCATATAAGCGCTCTCGCCGTGATGACGGTCAAGATTCGCGTCACGCCAGGAATCAGAGAACCCCCAGAAACCACAACGACAGAAAAGGCGATAGAGTCGGAAGTTCAAGATCCAGATCGCCAGTACGTCGCGATAGAGACCGTGGCTATGGCAGAGATAGAGAGGAGAGACGCGATCGCGATGCGGGTCGCAGCGGAGGGAGAGAGGACACACGCGATTCGACGAGAGGCCTAGACCGTAGAGGTGATAGGCGCCACGGAGACAAGAATGGCAATAAAGACGAGGAGAGAGAGCGCAAGAGATACCCAGCCGACCGAGGAAGCAGGGAAGAAGCCCGAGGTGCAAAGCGTGGCCGAGACGAGGATGTCAAGGCGCGTAGCAGGAGTCCGAAAGAAGACCGTTCGCCGAATCGCGATGCTAAGGAGCCGATTGACGGATTCGAGCGGGCATCCACTCAAGGACTACCACATCGTGACCGCAACCAAAGCCGTCAGACCACACCACCTCTTACTTTTGCGCTTAACCGCAGTCGTGGACCTTCCCTTGATCGCGATCCTGCGACGGATCCTGCCATAAAGAAGGGGGACCTAGCGCAACCACACACTCAGCATAAGAAGACGAAGAACAGACCGAAGGCCGCGGAATTTATTGGTGATCTTATGGACGAAGACGAGGAGGACGACGGTATCGTGGTAGAAGAGGATGATTCAATGGCTGCAATGCAAGCGATGATGGGCTTTGGCGGATTCGGCACGACGAAACAGAAAAAAATCCCCGGAAATGATGTCTATGCCGTTCGGAAGGAGAAGAAGACAGAGTATAGGCAGTACATGAACCGCGTTGGTGGATTTAACAGGCCGTTGGACGAGGCGTGAGAGGAGAGACGGATTGTTTGCGATTTTGGCCCATAGCGGGATGCGATTTGTGCTCGGTTTATGCTTTTTGAACAAATATACCCTCTTACGCTCAATGTTAAACAGGAGTTTGCAAACCTCCCTCGCCATGCGCCATGGGCGGAAGCATTGATGATTGAGAATAGTGACATTGATAAGGCTATACCCGCAAGGCTGACAGAGATAGCTCCACCTGCACCATCGTGTCCTCCGAGATATTTGTAACCTGGCAAGCTTCGTTTCAATTCGTCAACACTATAGTTACAGCAGCCATTGAAACGCCTGCAAATACTATGGTGAAGCTTTTTTCAATAGCAGCCAGCTTGGCGCTTCTCGCGCCAGCTGTCCGCGCCGAAGGCGACCCCTCCATTCTTTTGGCGGAGCTTGGCCGAGCTTCTAATGATAGCTTGCAATGGGGTCCTTACAAGCCAAATCTGTACTTTGGCGTCAGGCCTACGATCCCGAAAAGTTTGGCTGCAGGCTTGATGTGGGTGAAGGCTGACGATTACCAAGATGTTCAGCATAGTAAGTGATCCTTTTTTTTTGAGGCTACAGGCGGCCTGGATGTGGTGGTTGTAAGCTAATGAAGCAATGTAGATTTCAGGCATACATGTGAACAACATGCAGGAATGGCAGGCTACGGCTGGGACGAGTATGACGCCCGTACCGGAGGACACCAAACGATCCATGATTCGGGCAACAAAATCGATATTACCACTTCATTCGTCAAGATACCTGGCGGTAAAAATGGAGGAAGCTGGGCTGTCAGAGTCAAGGGAAAGCCAAGGCCTGATGCACCGGAGATCTTGATGTCAACTGTTGTCTTCTACGCATCTCTTGAGGGACTGGGGAGTCTCGAGGTCGAGAATGAGGCTGACCCACTGGGATTCGAGGGCGATGTGACGCTCAAGGGCAACTCGACGGGACTTGGAGAGTATAAGATGGTTATCACAAGAGGGATTGGACACAAGCCTGCGCCGAACCATGACGCTTATAAAGCGAAGCCCTTGGACAGGACGTTAGTGCATAGCTTTACGGTGCCAGATGATAATGTTTGGATGGTGAAGCCGATTCTCTACCAGCATCTGAAGGGAGAGATCGATGGGTACATCTCGAAGTACACCGCAGAAAAGATGCCACCGCCTTGGCAAACATATACCATTACCAATGACGCCGGCACTGGGAATATTCACATGATTCAGAAGGTTTTCGCCAATGAGTTCGAGTTTGACATCGTTTTCAACAGCGGCTCGGCCCCAGAAGAGATTACCTCGGAAGACTTGACTGAGCACATCGCCGTTGCGAGCAAGTCATTCAACGAACGCTTCCAGAGCGTGTTTGACCTCAAAGCGCCGTATGATACAATGAAGTATGCGAAGTTCGCAAAGAGCATGTTCTCTAACCTTTTCGGTGGCATTGGCTACTTCGACGGCAATTCGGTCGCCGATCGATCCTACGCCCCCGAGTACGACGAAGAGAATGAAGGATTCTGGGAGGAGGCTGCTGCGGCACGGGCAAGGAAGCAAGAAGCACTAGAAGGGCCATCGGAGCTTTACACTAGCATTCCTTCGCGGCCGTTCTTTCCAAGAGGCTTTCTGTGGGATGAGGGTTTCCATCTGATTCCTATCGCAGACTGGGATATGGACATTGCGCTCGAAATAGTCAAGAGCTGGTTCAACCTCATGGACTCGGATGGCTGGATTGCTCGCGAGCAGATCCTCGGTGACGAAGCACGCTCAAAAGTCCCAGCCGAATTTCAAGTCCAGTATCCTCATTACGCTAACCCGCCAACTCTGTTTTTCGTCTTAGATGAGTTTGTCCGCCGTCTCGTCAAGGTCAACGACTCTGCTATTCCAGTTGACCTGGAGATTCCAGACGTTGAGGACGATCTGCAAAGCGCCCACCTCAAGAATCCAGAGGCAGCTCAGCAGTATCTGCAAGCCATCTATCCGCTCTTAAAGAGACAATATCACTGGTTCCGCCGAACTCAGTCGGGCGAGCTGGCTGCATATGACCGCGAAGCATTCTCCGGAAAGGAAGCATACCGCTGGCGTGGTCGCACCGTGGAGCACATCCTCACCTCCGGCCTCGACGACTATCCCCGCCCACAGCCACCGCACCCTGGAGAACTGCACGTTGACCTTATCTCGTGGATGGGCGTCATGGCAAAGTCTCTTAAGAAAATTGCTGCCTATCTTGGAGAGGAAGATGATGTCAAGGAGCTCACACGCAACGAGATTGCTATCCTGAGAAATATCGATGATCTGCATTGGAGCGAGAGGGAGCAGACCTACTGCGATGCCGGTATCGACGAGTTTGAGGAGAACGTACTGGTCTGTCATAAGGGCTATGTCTCCATATTCCCTTTCATTACAGGGTTGATGAAGCCGGATGGCCCAAAGATTGCTGCCATCTTGGACACAATCGAGGATCCCGAGCATCTGTGGACAGACTTTGGGCTGAGAAGTTTAAGCAAGAGCGACGAGTATTATGGGACTGCCGAGAACTATTGGAGAGGCCCTATTTGGATGAATATGAACTACCTCGCTGTGAGGGAGCTTCTGGTAAGCCTACGTTCCTCCATGCCTCAATGTATCTTCCTCTTGGAACAAAGCTAACCTATCTGGAGAACTTGGCGCAGGCACCTTTTTCACCGCATGCCGTTCGTGCCGCAGGCATATACAAGCGCCTGCGCCACAACCTTGTTAGCAACATCTATAAGAGCTGGGAGGAGACTGGCTTTGCATGGGAGCAGTATAATCCAGAGGATGGGCATGGCCAGCGCACGCAACATTTCACAGGTTGGACGAGCTTGGTCGTGAAGGTTATGGGCATGCCAGAAGATGCTACCTTGGTTGAGAAAACGGAGTCTGAGAGTGTAAAGGAGGCTATCAACGGAAAGGTCGACGATGCAAAGGAAGCTACTAAGGGGAACGCCGAGGAGATCCCGCAAACGGAGGCAGGCGTCATGGAGGCGAAACCTGGCGACGACGACGGACACGATGAGCTGTAGATAGCCGAGGCGAGGAGAATAACCGCGGGTATAGAGGTGAATCTATAATAGAAGCCCACCGTTGGCATATAAGCTTGCATCAGCTATATATAGGCCATCATGCTTGACCTTCCGTAAAGAGAAAGAGCAGGCTCGGGCCGTTCCATGGTACGAATACACATGAGCAAGCGAAAGGCGTCGAGACTGGAAAGCAAAAGGACAGCATCTACCACGCAGAGCAAAAATATATATTTTGTATAATGCACCAACCGTGAATCGAACACGGGCCTAGCGCATGTTCTTGCACGTTTCCGTGAAGACCAGAGACTGGGAAGCGCCAATTCTACCATTAAACTATTGGTGCGGGGTTGATGTAGAAAGCCCTTGTAGTCATAATATAGTACGAGAGCTGGGAAACATGTAGCTTCTTATCGCGCCGATGGTCATTATCGCATCAGCCCAAGCTCCCTGGCCTTCGTCACACGGCTCCCACTTGAACTCTCACTAAATACGATTCTCCAAGATAGAACACCCGGCACAACGTTCCAAGATGTCGCACAAAATTGATAAGATCATCTCGCGACTTCAGTCCAAGTATGTCTTCAAAGTACCCTAGTTAAAGCACTAGGACTGCTCGTCGTGGCCGGCATCAATCAAGCTAACCTGTCGCAGAATCACTGAAGCACAGTATTACGAAGCCCAACAACAAACGCGCGTGGTTGCCGCCCGCTACATCAAGTCCAAGGACTGGAACTCTGCAGTCAACATCCTCTATTCAGTTGCTCTTTCCCTTCTCAAGGCCGCCCAAGGAGGCTCCGGCGGTGATCTCTCCATCTTCCTCGTCTCCGTATTCGCCCAAGCCGAGCTTGCCCCCGATGCCTCGAACAAGGGGAAGTTGCTGGCATTATTGAGAGCCTTCGGTTCCGAAGAGCCGACGAGAAAGAAGTTTGTCGGAGAAATGATCGCATGGTCTGCAAAGTATGGACAGTATCCAGCAGGAGACCCGGACTTACATGGTGTGATTGGCAGCTTGTTGGCTGCTGAGCATAATGTTGTCGAGGCAGAGAGGCACTTGCTGCTTGGCACAAGAGATGCCGCACTAGTTCTGGCGGAGCTTGAGTACACCTGGTACGCGAATGACGAACCGCACACTGCGCCGCTGTATGCTGCCCGTGGCGTGTTGCCGTACTTGTTGCTGGGAAATGTGAGGGATGCCAATGTGGTTTACAGCAGGTTCACGCAAGACCTGCTACTGAAGAATCTATCAATCCCGCATCAGACTATTACTCCGACCACCGCTCCTCAACCGACAACGACTTATTTCACATCCTTACCACTACTCAACTTCCTCGCATTCCTCCTTTTGGCAGTGGAGAAGGGCTCACAAGCTGCGGATCTCTTCAGAAACTTGAGAACACAATACAGAGACCAATTGAAGGAGGCCGGATGGGAGGAGGCACTGGAAGGGATCGCGGAGATATACTTCGGCATTCAGCGGCCAAGGATGGGCAACCCATTGATGGACATGATGGGCGGATTATTTGGAGGCGGAGGACAACCAAAGAGGCAGCCGCAAAGAAGAGTAGGCGCAAAGCCAGCGGCAGGGGGCGCGCCTGTAGCTGAGGGTCTCGATTAATGTGGATAGCTGAGAGAACGTGAAAAGTCACATAAAGCACATAGTGCAGGTTATGCCAACATGATGAGGACTGAGTGTATGCAGAATATACAGCCCGAGTTCCACAGTTTTCAGCCTATTTGATTTGACGACAAGCGGTAGCAAAAGCCGACTATGTGTGGACGAAACTTAATGGACCTGGGAAATGGATGGGGACAAGGGACAGCCGACAGCATCCACGGTGCTGTGCTATTTGCCTGCCCCACAAGCCCTATGCAGCAAACCACGACATCAACAGACGTCAACAAGCGCGCACAAGATCCAATGGTGAGAGACGGAAACGCCATTGCACCGCGTTCGCCTTCGCCCACTATAAGCACGTTTGACAATGTAACCTGCGTTCCCCATCTGGAGTTTTACTGATGAGAGGTGGTTGTGCTCTACTCCAAGCCCCGACAAACTCATGGTCCGCGCACTCTTCGCTGCCCCAAAGTTCGCTGTCTAAATTGGAATGGATTCAAGAAATCTGGTTCACTGGCCTCTATCGCCCGTCAGCCGACTTCTCGGAATCTCAAATCCGTTTGAAGGTAATATATTTTACCCTCGTCTATTCCGCTGTCCACGAGACCTGATGCTTCTCACCGACGTTCGGCCAATTTACCAGGTTCGGATCCTTGCTATCATCATTCTCATCCTGTCGTCTGATAACAAAACAATGCTTCTTCCATTTTATTTTCGTTCTCTCCTTTCCATTTCCGCATGAGCACATGAATGACGACTCCACGAGCATTCCTCAAGCGGCTGCATGCATCAATCCTTCTGTGTGACGTGCCACCATTCTCATTCCGTCTCTCTTCCGCAGAACCACCGGACATACGGTTGGCCCAACGTCTAAACCACCACAGGAAGAGCTAGCGCAACGTGATACCACTTGCTACACCAAAGCTCCCACATATATTGCACCGGCCAAGCTTCAAGCTGAGCCTCTCCTTGGAGGCACTGCCTCCATGACTGCAAGGACACTGATGTTGACGAGGAGGCAAAGTAGGCCATGGACAGATAGCCCAATAATGCGGCCTGCAGCGATCGCTACGAGGATGAAGGGATGCTAGCCACTGTCCCAAGCATGTGGTCCAATATATCCAAGCAGAGGCGGTCTAGTATTCAAAGCCGTGAGCTGAGATCGGATATTAGCTGACGGCCAAGATTGGTGTGGCGACTGAGCACGCCGAGATGGTGCCGCACGAGAAACATCGTTTCTACTGTGAGGACCGTTGAGAAAATTGAGGCTGAACCTAGTAAGTTCTTGTTCCTAGTATGTGCTATTTCTTCTACACCTATGCCGGCGCCCCAGCCATACCTATCACAGTAGTCTCATCTACGTTATTCGGGTCCGGGGATGCTCCCATGTCAGTGCCATGCTTCCAAGCTCACCAAGATCCGAGCCGAAATGGAGATGTGTCACTACCTCTGCATTCATACAGCGTGTGATACAGGAGTTATGTCTAGCCCGCGACCCGGGCACCATTGATAATCCCATATTCCATATCTCTGTTCCAAGGCCTGTCCATTCACTTGCCATCTGGCACCCACCTCCGTGGTTTGTCACAGCCTCTCATATATCGGACCCCCTTTGAAGCAACGCACTTGAGACACCTTATATACACGATCGGCTCAACCAATTTGGTGCACACATACCACCTACACGCAAAACTGCCATTCATATATGGCGTCCGCACGGAATATCTCGGTCTGACTCCGTCCACACCGGTTTTTGCCCACGACTCTTCCAGGATCCTCACAGTGAAGACGTTACTGTCAAGCAATGGGCTGGGTGAGTAGATCTGCTGATAATTGATCGTCCCGAACCATTTTCCGCCAGTTCGCGAACTTGTGTTTAATAGTTCTGACAAAATGAGCAGGCGGAAAAGACCAACACGGCGGTAGCTAAGTCACCCGTCGGCTACCGCTTTCGACTCGAGTTCAGCGGTCATCCTCAAGAGCGTAAAGGGACCCGGTTTCTAAAAGAAGTGCGCGCAGGCCTCGCGACCTTCTTCGCCATGGCCTACATCATCTCGGTAAACGCATCGATAATATCTGAAAGTGGCGGGCCCTGTGTATGCACCTCTAAGACCGATCCGCTTTGCGAGAAAGACGTGGGTTACATGCAGTGCGTCCAGGAGTTAAATCGAGATCTGGTGACTGCCACAGCTGCGATATCCGCATTGAGCAGTTTTTGTATGGGAGTTTTCGCCAACATGCCGATTGCCCTGGCACCTGGAATGGGAATAAATGCCTATTTTACGTACCAGGTTGTGGGAATCCATGGAAGTGGGAGCATTTCGTATGGCATGGCTCTGACAGCGGTGTTTGTGGAGGGCATAATCTTTGTTGTTTTGACGATCTTGGGACTAAGACAATGGCTGGCTAGGACGATACCCACGAGTTTAAAAATAGCTTCTGGGGCAGGTATAGGTCTATATCTGGCCCTCATAGGGTTGAGTTACTCGGCTGGCATTGGTGCTGTGACTGGGAGCAATAGGAATCCTTTGGTATTGGCAGGTTGTCTTCAGACATACAGAAACGAGACGACGGGACTCTGCGAGGAGGGAAAGATGAGAAGCCCTACAATGTGGTTAGGCATAACCGCGGGCGGGCTTCTAACGACATTTTTGATGATGTACCGAGTCAAGGGAGCACTGTGCGTCGGCATCCTTCTCGTATCCATCATATCGTGGCCGCGAGACACAGCGGTCACCGCGTTTCCTCATACCGAGCTTGGAAACTACAAGTTCGACTTTTTCAAACGAATCATAACCCTCGAACCACTAAAACACACCTGGCTAGCACAAGACTGGAATATTGGAGGCGAACACGCAGCGGACTTCTTCATCGCCATGATAACCTTCCTCTACGTCGACATACTAGACTGCACCGGGACGCTCTACTCCATGGCCCGTTTCTGCGGCGCCATAGACGAAGACACGCAAGACTTCGAAGGCTCCGCTGTCGCCTATCTCGTCGACGCAACCTCCATATCCCTCGGCTCCCTAATAGGCTGTGCGCCCGTGACTGCGTTCATAGAATCCGGGGCCGGAATATCAGAAGGTGGGGCCACAGGACTTACGGCCTGCGTAACAGGCCTGTGTTTCTTCCTTTCCATCTTCTTTGCTCCAATATTCGCAAGTATCCCACCTTGGGCGACAGGGTGTACGATGATACTTATTGGTGCCATGATGGCGAGGGCCGCAGTGGATATTAACTGGCGGTATGTGGGGGACAGTGTGCCTGCATTTTTGACGCTGGCTGTGATGCCTTTTACTTACTCCATTGCTTATGGACTTATTGCGTAAGTTCAACCCCATCCCCCCACCTCTCCTCCTGAATGTCTCTCACGATGGAGAGTTGGGATCCAAATGCTAACTCTAAGCAGCGGCATAGTCTCCTACATCCTCCTCAACTCCTCCGCCTGGCTCCTCAAATACTTCACCCACGGCCGCATCGTCCCCTACGACTACGAACACAGCGACTACTGGACCGGCCGGCCCGTGGGCGGCATCCTTCCCGGCTGGGTGAAGCGTCTATGCCGCGGCAAGCGAGACTTCTGGCGCGAATACGACTTCGACGAAGAGGAGGAGCGAAGGGAAAGGAGTGCGAGCCGCAGAAGTGATCACGACTCCCTACCTACCACGGCAGGGACGGTGAGCGGAAGTTCGGTAGCCTGTGGAGCTAGCTCAGATGGCAGGACAGAGGGTCGGGTAGTGGAGGACTTTGCTCAGAGTTGGGAGATGCCTGAGTTGGCGGTTTCCGCAAAAGGGCCGGCTAGGGTTGAGGAGAGGGCTGAGGAGAGGGGGGGGGAGGAAGGCGTTGGTCGGTTTGGTTTTGTGAAGGCGCCGAGGAGTCCGGTGACGGCGTGGAGGCAGTGACTAGGTTGGGAACGACTGTAGTCCCAAGAGCCAGGCTGTAGGAGTAGTGCCCGAAAGTGTAGGCACAGGAAGGTAGACATAGAAAGTTTGATGAAAGGTGACACTTTCTGTAGTATTAAGTAGTTATATGTCGGGGTTGGTATGCAAGGTTGAACTTAACTGTTTTCCTCGTTGATTCTTCTCGTGCTTTGACCTGCCAACCCGTGTCACCCTTATTATTGAAACTTTGAGATAATGAGCTAGATGGGGAGCTGAACCATCTTTCAGCTAGGTCACACAAGCAGCAAAGAAGCGAGCAGGGTCTCATGCAGCAATTTCATTTTAATTTACGGAAAACTACCTTGGGTGACCCCCAAAACTCAAAAAATTCCTTCTTTGACCCCAAACAAATTTCATTTACTCAAGTAACCCCCAAATGGTCGCCGCCCACGATGGGGATAATTACACTGATTTAAAAGACGTCAGTAAATAATATAGCTACCAGTGAGCTTTATACTCCTCGCCCCAGCTACTTGAGAATAGATCCTGCAAATAAATGCTGGGGTCGGAGCAGCACGTCGCCAGTTGGAACTGGCAGTAGAAGATCGGCTGCAACGACCTGTTTCTGATTGTGGGAATCAGCGCCGGCATCACTGAACTTACCTGACGACTCGTTTACGTATTCGTCCTGGCCACTGCTTTCTTGTGGACTATGTTTTCGCCCGCATAAAGAATATGTTTGCAGTAATGGGTTTGGTTACTTGAGTAATTTTGTCACCACGATAATATATCAAATTTTGGGGGTTACTGCGGTAATTTTCCGTTTAATTTAAGTCTCGCTCTCGAATGCTTCGAGAAAGAATACCGTGGGCCTTTCAAAACCACTTTCACCGATGCATGTGCTACCGACAATTGTGTTAATAACCTAGGAAGTCGTCCATCTGACTATCTCCTACACCTAGCTTTCATAAGAATCATGCCATCATGCCTCCGTCATGGTGTAAAGAGCACAGCAAATGCACAACCGTAATTCTTCGAGCAGCAGCAGATCACCCTCGCTCGCCTTTGTCCATCTGTATATCATTCAAGCATACCAGTCCAAAATACATCACGAACAGAAGAACACGCATTGCAAAGAAGGGCAGAAACTGCAGCAATGAGATATAGGGTAGAATCTTTGTGATCAAAGTGTTTTGAGCATAGCACAACCGCAACAAAAATGCACCGACAGCCGTCAGGGCACCTAATAACAGCAAAAATGCCACGCGAAGCTAGTTCGTGCAAGTCGTTAACGGCCATCTCTAGTCCATATGAAGTTATCTCCTTCCGTGCCATGCAAATTTTTGTGCGTCCAGCCACCAGTCCAGCTTGCCTTCTTGGGTAGAAATAGAGGGGTATCTCAGGCCCAGCCCATGTCTCGCTACTCCCACGCGTCTCCTCCCAAGACAAATCCTATGCCACCGAAACAAAAGAAGTGATATCATCCGCACCCGTAGCCACGGTAAAAGTCTTAACAATGGAGTCGTTGCCGAAAGAGAAGAGTGGTCGGGCATACACCACTGCTGATGGGCCGTTGAGATCCGAGCTTTCGACGAGTCGAGAGTGCAATCTTTTCTTGTGGAAGCGACCGTATAGCGGCCGATGAAGTTGTTTTCGCGTACCCAGGCTAAGTCGCATAGCCAGATAGATAACAAATATCTTCCATGCCTCCGCATCTAAGCGTCACAATCCCCTCTATATCATCAATCGTGCTGTCGCAACTCTCTAAGCCAGCTGCCGCCAATGATTTAGTTTGCCTGACATCGCCCATCTCCGCCGACCACATTGATCGATGTTGTGTTCATCCGAAAAGCGTTATTCATGATTCATAAGGGTTCAGATTGTTCAGTCCAGGCGTGCCATCATTTCCTCCTTCGGCATTGGCTTCAAGTTGTCGATATCGAGACCCTTTGCGGCCAGATCTGCTCTGGCGTGTTGCGGCACAAGACGCTGGTTGAGGTGTGGGGCGATCGAGAGTTCTGTTGAGTTGTTAGAATGAGACACACTGCCATTCCATCTGGAAGCTTACCATGACGAGTGAAGTTAAAAAGCACTGGGAGGTCCTTCAATGGCCCTCCTGGATGACGGGAATCCGGCAACTTTGTCGATAAATCACGGAGTTCGTCAAAGAATGGGTGAACCATGGCATCCACGGCGGAGAGACGCTCGGTAGGGGTGTACTCGAGAAGGCGAGCGATAAGGTCAATCGCATTCTGGTCTGCCTTACGGAAAACCTTGTTGAATGGATGTGGCTTGATCTGCGGGAACTTGTGCTCCATGTAGTTTGGGTTCATCGTACGAATCTGGTCGCGGGTTGGGGTACCGAGAACCTTGATAATCTCCACCAGCTGGTCGATTCCAGACTCGCCAGGGAAGAGAGGCTGTCCCAACATCAACTCGGCCATAACACATCCCGTGGACCAAACATCGATCTTGGTAGTGTAGTTGGTAGCTCCGAAGATCAACTCCGGCGCTCTGTAGTATCTGGAGCAAATGTATGAGACGTTTGGCTCGTTCTCGACAAGTATCTTGGCGCTGCCAAAGTCGCAAAGCTTCAGGATACCAGTTCCTGGGTCCAACAGGAGGTTCTGTGGCTTGATGTCTCTGTGGCAGATGCCTTGGGAGTGGATGTAGGCGAGGGCGCGGAAAAGCTGGTAGATGTAGAGCTTAACCTCGAGAATTGGCATGGTAGTCTTCATCTTGTTGAAGTATCTGGAAGCACGGTAGACAGTTTCTGGCACAAACTCTTGCACGAGATTGAGGTAAACTTCATCCTTCTAATCAGACGTTAGTATCCATTCGGTCAGATTCATGGGTGTCTTGCGGGATACTTACACGCTCGCCATTGGAGTAGTAGAAAGCCTTTAACTCGACAATGTTTGGGTGACGGACGATGCGCATTATTTGCAATTCACGGTTCTGCGCTGTTGTTAGCAACCTGTTGAGCGTCGCACCCCTCCGTAGTTCTGACCTTGAAGCGCTTGTCTTGGAGCACACGTTTGATCGCAGCATCCTCGCCGGAGGGCGACAGCTTCGTCTGAAACACAACGCCGAAGGAGCCGTTGCCGACAATCTTGCATTGCGTGTACTGCATGTCTCTTGTCTCGCCGGTAACACCATCTTGCACTTTCTCGCGAATGACTTCTGTGAGGGAAAAGTTAGCCACGGCGCTGGACGATCACGATGACGTTGTGTGGATCTTACCTCCCATCCTCGAGCTCTGGAACGCGGCTGGCCTATTCTGCGACATTATGAGGCCCAGCGTGTATGATTATCGCGACGGTGATAGAGTGAGGTTCGAAGAAGAGTTGAAGTTATGTAAGATTCTTAGTGGGCGGATTGGGATGAGTGTCGGGGATCAGGTTGTCGTTTGAGCTTGGGCGCGCGACGCACTGACTTGCTTGATCGGGTTACGGTAACGTGACGGGACGGGCGACAGGTCTATTTATGAGTTAGCTCTCGAGTGGTGGAAGATTGCCGCACTTTTGGCGGCCTGCAGCAGAACTGCGCTGGGCTGAGACACGAACTGGTGTGTATGATGGTGTTTGATGGTCGATTGTAATAGAAACGCGACCGGAAGGAGAGAAAGGTAGTGAGCTTCGAGTGTCGCGAACGTGTCTGTAAGGAGGCTTGGGTGTTGGCAGAAGCTCTGATTGGCTTCGGTTATAGTGGAGAGGGGCGGACAGTTGTAGGTACAGGAACTAACAACTTCAAAGTGAGCGCCTTGTGTTGATAAAAGGCGAGAAAGATTTGGGCAGCCAGAAGCACCAGAGGCCTGTGAGCTGGTAGATGCAGGCTGAGTGGTCTGTTTGTCGCTGATTTGACAAGGACAGTCAGTGTTACAGAACTGGTCCAGCAGATGAATAATGCCTGTTAGGTACGCGAAAGTGGGAAGATGATGTGTGGAAGAGGGGAAGGGCAGGGGGGAAAGCGAAAGGCTGGTGTGCTCACGCGCGCACTCGAGACCAGGGAGCGCTTGCGAGGGCGCGGAGAGGGGGGACGCCAGTCGCGCTAGGGCCACCCCATCCACTCTCTAGGTGGCATGAAGCCTGGAGAGGGCGGATACCAGTGCAACTTGGCATCGGACAACAGCAGGCCTCCGAAATAAAACAGACAGCACAATGAAACAGCGAGTGAATGAGCTACTAGCTTCTTTCTTCTTTCTTGGACTCTTTTTGATTTCTTTGAATCCGTCGTTGGGTGGATATCGACCTTTACTTTTGGCGGCTGAGCTGTACGTACCGAATTGCGTGTGCTGTCTTACTCGAAACACGGTAAGCTCTCGTGACTTTGTTCTCTCTTTGTCACTTTCACTCCAGTAAGAAATAAGTTTCCGCCGTGTTGCGCCTTGATCGCCGCCGTGGGAAAGACGCACGCCGGGGTATGAGTGACGACAGGCCGGAGGAGGCCGACTGGTCCGCCAACGGCGAAGGTTATTGGATGGTCGACGAAGGCCTGCCACAGGCAAGGAAGCACACCTTGAGCCACACGATACACGGAAATCTTCAAAGTTGAGCCCGACTGTGGATAGAGACTCGATTGTTTACAGACGGCGGTTCTCTGAATATACAGAATGTCCTGGATTATGGCCCAGTGAGCAGCGGTGCTCTAGTGCTCAACGCGTGGATGAGTGACGAAAGTGACGAAAGAGATCTTGTGTCCCTGCGACACTGAAAGTTTCCCCTGTGCCACGATCACTTGAAGACCCAGCCTCCGTGCCGCTCCGCAGCACTTGTAGGCGCGAGAATGCGAGATATGGTATGGAGGACAAGGGCTCGGTACGAGGAGGCGTTGAGCTGGTGGAGAAATGCCTGCGGTTGCGGGACTCGAATCTTTTTTGATGGTTTGTACGCGGTTCACCAGTAGTCTTGTTGTGGAGTGTTTGGTGGAGAGTACAACGGTCGATTCTGTGGTGGCGATAATGTCGAGTCGAAGTCTGAAACGTGGCACGCTTGAGTTTGTGTATCTGAAGGATCTTGGAGCACAACAGATATGATGATCAAACTTATAATGGATGTAGGGAGTTCGTAGTAGGAGTGGCGGAGTGTCACCCACGGGAAACGAAAACCAGGCACAAGATGGGATGAGAGGGAGAGAGAGCACGTTTCGAGGCTCAGCCTTGAAGCTGGACACAAGTCCTGATTAGGCAGATGACATGAGCAAGTGCGAGGGCGATGTGGTTAGAAGGGTCGGCGGAAGAGGCAGACGAGGCAGAAGAGGCGGAAGAGGCGCCACGCGAACGCCGGCCGTGATTCCGAGTCTCTCGCACTTTCCTTATACGGACTTCGGCGAAGGCGAGGCAGACCTGGTAAGAGTAAGACGAGTGGGCGAACGAGGCGGCAGACGCGTCAGGCGAACGCCGGCTGTGATGTCGTGTCTCTCTCGCTTTCCTCATACCGCCGAAGCCGACGGCGAGACTTCCTACTTGGAATGTCTTGAAGGGTCATCGTCTTGTTGTCACGAGTCTCTCCTTACAGCTTACTCATCCTTCGTACCTTGAGGCTTCATCATCGCTTCAAGGCAACATAGCGGCTCTCTTCTTTCTTCTTTCCTTTTTCTTCTAGGAAGAAGAATGTACCCAGTCTACTACATCTCCAACTACCTTGGCATTCTCGAGAAAGCAACAACGTTGGTCAAGGTTCGGAACAGTTTCGGAACCTGGTCCGCCAATATCTTGGGCGGCCAAGATCGCCATGTTTATGAACCTGTCCGTTGCAAGCGACCACAGACGAGCGTTTCAAGTATCTCCACAGCAGCGCTCCTAGACAACCAATTTATTTTTTTCACATTCCACAGCCCCTAAATCACAACAGCAAAAAAACAAAAACATTGAGGATTAACAGGATCGACAACTTGGAACCGACGATGGCAATCTGACAGCTTCATCGATTTATGCTCCAAAGCGACGCGTTTGGCCAGCTTCGACGAAACCTTCATCTAACCCAAGCTTATTTGGGCCCCAGGAAACTTGAGCTCTGAGCAGGGGATGGTCCCACCCAATCACGAGGGCGGTAAATCGTCAGTGGTAAGGCACAGACCATGCCGGACTAAGACTGGTGTAGCTGCAGGTGATGCTGACTAAGAGGTGCAGCAGACAAGCTTGCGGGACGACAAGCTATCGATATTGGGAACCAAGTTGACCACCGGGCCTGCTTGGGAAGAGGGAGAGGGCACTCACCACGAGAAGCCTATTAGCTAGATCCTTTAGCGGCTTTCTTGTGTTACGGCAGACAACCATCCAGAAGCACTATACGTCCATACACAACCACCTACGACAAGCGGAATCAACCAACACCCTCCCTCATCCTACCATTCACTCATGATTCCAGATCTGTTCTCGGCCGCCAGTCACCACTTATCAGCGGCAGGCGTTCCAAAAACAAATCATGCAGTGGCACTCGTGACTTCGAGTGGACACCTTCAACTCTGAGACTCCACTTAGGCCGTGAGACCACTGACTGAGGCTCCACTCCTGCACATCAAAGCTCCAACTTCCAAGGTCCCAAGGCGGGCGAATCAGGTGCTTGGGGCTCGAGTGAATGGATGTCTGCCATGTCATGGTGTGACGCTGGGTGCTAGACTAGGAGAATAGTTTTCCCGTGGTTAGGCGCCATAGCCGATGGCAATGGGATGCACGTGCGTGGGAAAGGCAGGGAAATGATAATGCTGTCACGACTTCCCTGGCTTGAGACGATGGATCGAGCTCCATTAATAGACTCCTCAGAAAGGAAAATAAAAATCCCTCAACAGCTTACCGGCACAGGTTCCTTTCGCTCATGAACCGCAGATGTTGCATTTCATGGACTGTTCATAGACACTGCTCCAATACTTGACTCTGTTGCCGTGTTTATTACACAGGTTTGCGTTTTACCACAGCTGCAAGGGACATGGCTGATTCTTATATTGATTTTATCTTTCTTACCAGATGTTACCTGACTTCTGCTGCAACACCACTTCGTTGCGGGATTCAAAGTCTCGTATGTTCCCATAATTTTGAAGACATGGATTATGCTTCATATTCTGAAAACCCAACCAGTTTGATAGCTTGTCTTCACTCCCTTCCCGCCCACCACCTCACATTCTCGTATACTAAGAATGTTACCCACGTCGCCGGTAGAACTCTTACAGTATTCATCCCCACGCCCCTATAAAATTCTCTCAATCCACTCTCCTGCCACATTCTCTTGGACACCTCCTTGATACCCTTCCCGAATCTCACTTCACTATCGTAAGTCTGCAACCTCGACCTTAATACTTGGTAAGGATACGTCACCACACCCGCCGTAATCTTCGCCAAACTACTGATGACCAGTGTGGCCTGCGTACTCGGTTTATCTCCGGCTGTGGTGGGAGAGCGTGCCTCAGCGTTGGCATCCCATGTTAATCCTCCCGTCATTATCCTTCTCCTATATCCCATCCAGAAGTCCTGTAGCGGGGAGTACACCGCAAACTGCACTCCGCCGTGGCTGACGCCCATCATTGAGACTCCCAGCCCTTTGTAGAAGCTACCCCATCCCTCCGTCCTAAGCATTGTGCTTATGCCATCGCGGAGAGATGTGTAAGAACCTGCTTCCGTGGCGTTGGTGGAAAGGAAGCGGGTTTTAAGGACCCATATCGGATTCGTGGCCAACGTAACAAGCATTCCCGACAGGGTAGATGTAAGAAAGTAGTCGGCGGGACTCAACCGCGCCTCATGGCGTGAACGGTGGGCGGACAACGGCCGCTCAAGAAGGGATTTAAAAGTGAAGAAGAGGCCCCAGGATGTGGTGTTGCCTATTAGGTTTGGCGCGAGACCACGGTAAAGGGAGCGAATGGGTGTAGGTTGGGCTAGTAAACTTCGCAGGATGGTGGAGGATGTTGCTGGGACGGCGGGTGCGTTGGTGGTTGTGGTTAGGAGGGGGTGGTGGGCGCGGTAGACTGGTTGACGTTAGTATGTAGCTTTATAATTTAGCCGTGAGGTAAAGGCGTGGTTAAGCAGGTAACATACTTTGTAACCGCGTCTTAATGACATCCAACGGATGCACCGCCAGCGTACTCGCAGCGCCAGCGCTCAACCCAGCAAGCGTCTCGGTGTAAGCCGACGAAAGCTGCGGCGAGCTGCGAGGTTTTGCCGGAAGCGGCGACGGAGGTCTTACCGTCGGTGCTGGCGAAGGGGACGTCGCATTTTGAGATATCATGAAGGAAAGTGGAATTGGTTGCGCATTGTTTGCGCAGAGGTGTAGAGTCTTGCGGCGTGAAAGGCACCTTGAGGGACAACGACAAAATATTTGAGGTCTATGACGGTGTTGGGCCGGAGTTTTGCCGAGGGATTGGGTTGGGTGCGGAAGCGCGTATGGAGGTGCCGGTTAACCAGTCCGCAGCTTACACGCAGATTTTGAATTGTAAGTTAGACGGACTGAGTGTAAATGTGCATAAGCTCTTCACAAAACAGATTGACAAGATAAAAATGGCACAGTAATGGAGAAATGCTTGAGCAGGCGACCCGTACCCAGCCTGTGCGCGGAACTGCTCGTCTCTAAGACCATACACAAGCCTGTGAATCCAAAGAAAGCCAGTCCTTGCCGGTGCATGCTTCTGCCAGTTTCCGAGAGAGTATGTGGCAAGTGGTGGTTGAGTATTTCTCATAGTACAGTTCAGTCCATGACCTCCTGGCAGTCCATCCCATGCCTCTTCATCCCACATTCCTTGATATGGTGGTATAACGCCCTTGGTGCTCGATAGTCATACAATCCGCCTTATAGCGATCCTTCTGGTCCTTGGTATCATCGCTTCTCATTCAATGGTTCTTTATGCGAGTGGGGAGAACAGTCTACGTCATGTTAGTCTCCGCCCAAGGCTGTCTATCATTCTCCAGGAAGGCATACCTGATGAAAGATGGGCGTGGCTCCGACATCGTATATCCTGCTCATTGTTAGATGCGCTCTGGCGACATGATGATGCTTCATCGCATACCGAGATAGATGATCAATGGGAGGTATCCGCTGCGCGCGAGTTAGCTATGTGTCCACAGACATCATCCTTTGTAAAAGCTTACTAGTGGATAACAACACGGGAGGCATCAACTAGCTTTCCGACTCTCTCCTGCACCGTCGTCAATAACCATCCGGGCCTCCTAGCTCTCGGCGCAACCAACCTTGGACTCCTCAGACAGCTGCATGGAAAAGGCCATTGTGATGAAAATTTGGGTCTGTTAAATAATTAGTGTTTGGTTCATAGATTGGCTACAGAGGTACAAACATCTACGGTGATTTGTGGTCGTAAATGGCGTGTCTTGATGTTCGTTGTCGCTGTCGCCGTCACAAAAGTTCCAAACCGCCCATTACAATCCTTACGTAAGCCAACTTTTTCTCGATACCGCGTCCAAGCTCCAGCGCGCCGAGAAGGTTACAGGCAGTGCTGTTTGCCTCGCAGAAACAGCTTAACAACACTTCATTCCGCAACAATGTCAGGAGCACGGCACTGGTACGTGTTACGCAATTGCGGACACAATAAAACCTTCCCCAGCAATACGCAAATACTAACCGGTTAAACAGGGAGCAAGACAAGGAGGCTACTGTCTATGTCGGCAACATCGATGAGCGCGTTACGGATAGTTTAATCTGGGAGTTGATGCTGCAAGCCGGTCGCATCGTGAATGTACATTTGCCGAAGGATCGCGTTACCCAAAATCACCAGGGTTATGGATTCGTGGAGTTTCTCAGCGAGGAGGAGGCGGAATATGCGGCGAGGATAATGAACCAAGTCAGACTTCATGGAAAGCCAATTCGCGTGAACAAGGTACGCTTCACAGTGCAACGTGTTGGGAGTCATGTGCAGCTACTAATCTTCATCATAGGCCTCAGCAGACAAGCAAAAGTCCATGGAAGTGGGCGCCGACCTGTTCCTGGGTAACCTCGACCCAATGGTGGACGAAAAGACACTTTACGACACATTCTCCCGCTTTGGACCTCTCATTTCTCCTCCGAAGATCGCTCGCGATCCAGAGACCGGCCTGTCAAAAGGATACGGCTTTGTTTCCTACGCTACCTTTGAGGCCTCCGACGATGCCATCGCAAACATGAACCAGCAATACCTTATGAACAAGGATGTCTCAGTACAATACGCGTACAAGAAGGACGGCAAGGGCGAGAGACACGGAGACCAGGCAGAGCGTATGCTGGCAACTCAGGCGAAAGCGCATGGCGTGGTGCCAGAAGCACAGGCTATGCCACCACAACTATTGGGACTTCCAGGCGCAGTACCAACAGGACCGGCGAACATGGGATACGACCAGGGACCACCAATGAGAGGGCCACCACAGATGCAGATGGCCGCAAGCGGAGGATACAACAACGGCCCACCACCAACCGGACCAAGAGGAGGAGCATTGCCGCCACCACCACAAGGTCTTCCATCAAGACCACCACCAAGTCAGGCTGGCTATGGAGGACCTGCGGACTTCCAGCCACCATACGGCGCACCGCAACCTGGCTTCGCTCCACCTCCGCAAGGATATCCACCTCAAGGGATGCCACCCGGAGGCATGCCTCCTGGATTTGGCCCGCCACCAGGAGGTATGCCACCTGGTTTTGCACCACCTGGCATGCCAGGACCACCACCACCAGGTTTCATGCCGCAGGGTTACGGACAGCAGCCGCCAACTGGACCAGCAGGATATGGACGACGCTAAGGATAGGGATTGTTAGGAAGGAACTAAAGATACCAATGATATTGATGCACATTCGGGGAAGTTTATGGAGCAAGGCGTAATGCAGCATTTGATGGCGTTGGAGAGAGGCGTGGCATTGAGAACGTGTGGTAGCGAGCGAAGAACTCGAATCAAAATACTAAGACAGCAAGACCACGAATGTTTAAAATGCTTAAGATTGTGTCTCTAATAAATGTACTTCAAGATGCTAACTTTGTAGTTGACACCCAACCCGAAGACCCATGAAAAATTCCTTGATCGCCATATCCGTGGACCGAGGTGTGGCAGCTTCCCTAAGACTGTAATCCCTTTGATTCCGCCGTCTGAAAGCTGGCCATGCTTTGTAGGCAGCCCTTTGGATGAGTAGAACAATACCGCGAGCCAGTAACTTCTCGCCTCCTACCGAGAAATCGTTTCGCGGGATAGGCTTATAACCACAAAAATGATCTGTCACACCGGCCAGACAATGCTGGTTCGCGGCCGGAGAGTGGCCGAGCTCAAGTTGTTCGCCTATGGCAAGTCAGCATGTCTTCAACTTGCACTACCCCATTGGGATCGAAACAATAAGGCGTTTGGAGGCACCGAGTTGCACTTGCTCCATAGTTTAATCAAGCGCCTCGAGAGAACATGGATATTCCTGCGTCTCGGCAAGGAATTGCTCCTCTCTGGCACGCCTACAACAAGTCAGCATGCTACTACTATACTTTCCAGCTTCCTGCTATACTGCTTCTGGAGGCTGCCTCGAAATACGCCTACTCCAACAATGCACAGAGCTCCTCGACGAAACGTTGAGAGTCTGGTGTCATTCGACGCTGCTCCTCTGCGCGCTTTCCCTCGAGACAAGTCAGCAGGCTTCTAGGGATGAGCTCGATTGCACTTACTCTGCCTCCTCCTCAAGCGCCAAGACGAGACGTTGATACTCCAGCATCTTGTCTGGCCACTGCTCCCAGATGAGAGCAAGAACCTCCTTTGTCGTTGACACGCTGGCAGCCCCTCCCGAGGTCGTCCTTCGCCATCAACCCGTGAAAATCTTCATCGGTGGTATGCTGGTTACGCTACTGCAGCCAGACTTTCCACGCTCTGTCATCAGGGTGTCTATCCATTGCCGTTCCGATGTATTTATCGTTCCCCTCAACCTCGAGGTCCAGGAAGCGACACTTGTATACCGTATAGTGTGGGGAAACGATACATCTCAATTCCAGCATCGACCTCCATGAGATCGAGGCCACCTCGCGAGGGTCATATCTGAGGATCAAGCTGCCATTCGTCCATCCTCGTCAACCACGAGATCAACATGCCCCAGCGTGCTTCTGAGGAGTCTCCAGAAAGGTGGACTGCTCAAAAGCGTATTCTGCCAATCAGCGGTGTAAGAGTCCTTACAAGAGATGATATCGAACGCGATGTACGTCTCACGGGAGCCCGAACCAAAGCTGTACATCGGATCGTTGAATATCCTAGAGTTGCCCTCATAAATGTAGCACTTCAATACCAATTCGGTCGCTGACTGGTCTCCAAACTTCTCTTGATATGGGAATGAACTTTCGAGTTCCCCTGTAGCTGGCTAATCGGTAATATGTCTCGGTTCTCGATGTTAGAAACAAGATGGCCATTTTCCTGTCTAGCAAACGGCTACCCATCTCAGTCCCTGATTAAAATCCACCTTAAAGTCCTTGCTTCTTCGGCGAAGTCGTTGAAAGCCATAACTGTTGTAGATATCCTGCTTCGAAACGGGTATACAAGTACATTTTAATTATCTTACAAAGCACCACCAGCAATCCTAACCAGCCACATCGCAACTCTAACCTTAATTCCGACCTTCCTCTCCGGCTGCTCAAAATCACTCCTACCAACCACCTGTGTATGCTTTTGCAGCCACTTCTCTTCCTCCGCCAACCTCCTCTTCAATCCATCATTCTCCGTCACAATCAACGCATTTGCCTCTAAATCCAGATTATAACTCCTCTTCGTATAGTTACTCGACCCAATCATAGCGATACTCGGTCCCTTGCCCGCCTCAGCATCCTTAGGCATAGTCACCCAGAGGCCCTTAGCATGATATGTCCAGGCGCCCGGCTCCCCTACGGTGCCGAGGCGCCATTCCCGCAGTGCGATGGCGGTGGAACGACCGACTTTGTGGGCGGCGTCGAGGAAGCGGCGGGAGTATAGGGTGTAAGCACCTGGGAGCAAACCAGCGGGACCAGACGCACCGTAGAAGCCATTGGCCTGCTGGGACGCGGTGATGATTGTTCCGTTGGATTTGGAATCGATCAGGAGTTTGGTGAGAGATGGGTCAGGGTTGAAGTACCCGGCTGTGAAGGTCCATGTGCTTTTTTCGAATCCAGGCGATGCGAGGCGACGGAGGATGGAGGTTATTGCTGGGAGCTCGGTGGAGGTGTCTGGCTTGAGAAGCTGGGTGAGTTGTGAGAGTGGGTAGATAGCGGTGTCTGCGTCTTTCTTATGAACCAATGCGTTGGTACGGTTGGCGATCACAGGTGCGAGGACCTTAGTTGAGGCGGAAGTAAAGGCTGACGGAGATATAAGGGGTGATGGTGCTGGGTTGGATTCTGGCCACAGAAGAGTGTAGCGAGCTGGGAGAGTAGGTGCCGGGACGACAAGAAAGGAGAGGGAGGCAACGCTGTGGTGTAGAGTGTGAAAGTAGTTTGTGATTGAAGCATCGGAGATGACATGGTAGCGATCCTGACGGTTTGTGAAGTAATCGTTGGAGAGATTGGCTCTGTGTTATATTAGTATACTGTTTACGAATGGGACCCGTCGCAACGTACCCAGACATGATAATCTCGTCATCGCAACCATACAGCTTCATATGTTGCAGTCCCCATCCTTCATTGAATCTCCTTGGTACGACCGTCTTCCTCAAACCGGTCAAGTTTGGCGTGTGATACATTCTGATCTCGACCCTTTCGGCACCGAACTCTTCCACCAGCGGCGCCAGCAGAGATGCCGAGCATATGGCAGGTGTCTCTCTCGTGCCTCTCAGACCGTCCGTCATTACACTCACCTTGAGCTGTGGCTTATTCCTCAAAGCGTCACGTACGGCCTCAATCTGAGCATGGAGTTAGGATGGCATTCTCGAGTCGAATGTTGGGTTTCAGCACTAACTAGTTCATTTTCCGTCTTGCCTATATACAGCGTGCTCAGAAAGATTCTATGTTCTGCACCTCTTATTTTCTCCTACTCCGCCATCAGCCCAGCTCAGACACCCTCTGGACCTGCCAGTTTGCAACCAACCTTCAGGGTCTCGTAGAACTCCTCGGGTGTCCTCAACACCGTAACTTGCTCTCCTTTGATATCGAATCTCGGTGCGATCTTGTCCAGCTCTTCTGTAAACGCGGCAAGCACACCACCAACAGGAGCCGTATTCATCGTCGCTGGTGCTGGACCTGTCGACGAGGCTGTCGAGTATCTCCGTCCCTTCACCCTTAATGGCTTGAGTCGACATACTCTCGTCGAACATCTAAGTAAAGCTCTTGGCAGAATTCCATACATGTTCCTTCGCCAGCAAAGGATAATCTTAAATAAAAAGTGCAAAGTAGTTGAGCAAGATTTGCGTGCCGCAGTCAACGTTGGCGATGTTGCAACCAAAGCGTGAGCCACAGCCTCGCGCCAAATTCATGGTTCAGTTGGCGCGCTCTCGGCACACCGCTAAACCGCTTTGGGATGGCCCAATCGCCCGCTGGCGATTTGTCGTAGAGCAGCCGCCGCATTGAATGGCTTGAGGGACAAGAAGAGCAATTGCCATATAACCAGCCATGTCTACCGTCTTGAGAACGCTGCGCAACCTGCGCAAGGCAGGCATCAAGGTTTGAGCATTCCATTAAAGGGATAAAGGACGTAAGCTAACATGTTAAACAGGATGCCCTCCACCAAATGCAGGTATGTACCGCGACGCCACATTGGGTTGGACAACCACGGTGACGACAGAGGATTGATTTGGGGAGATGCGACAAAGACATATGGGACCTGGATACGAGTCTGACAAGAGGATAGCACATCGGTGACACCAAGGCCGGAACCCTAGTTGGCATTGATCGTTACGGAAACAAGTACTTCGAGAACATGGAGGAGGAGCTTCCATTGCGCACAAGATGGATTGATTTCAAGGACTACGAGTGGGACCCGTATGTTGCCCTTACACCGTCGACCCAAGGGACAGCCCCCGCTCGCCGACAATGGCAGCCATTGGCTGAGTGGATAGGACACAATACTAACCGGAAGACAGATCCCACGTCGAGCCAGGATGGCACGCCTGGATCTCCTACATGGTCGACAAGCCACCAACTCAAGACAAGATCATGCAGATGGGCCTGCGCACATGGGAGCTGACGGAGCACCGCCCAAACCCAACTTTCTCGAGAGGAGCGTACAGGCCTTACAGCACCGTGAAGCCAACGACCAGCGCGTGGAAGCCAAAGGTTCAGGCAAGGCAATAAGCGTCTGATTGATGATTGAGAGGAGGATAAATTGGAGTGAGCCTAGAGAGCATAAAGCAAGCCAAGGCAACTGGGACGTTGTATATATGAAGCGAGAATGAAAGTTCAGTCACCATGTTGTCTCTGAGACGTCGTGAGAGAAACTGTGCGGGACTCAAGCTCTGGACCATTCCTCCCCCACTATGATTCTTCATCCTGCTTTCTTCTTCAACTTGCTTTCTTCAACCGCTAGGGAGGACCAGATTTATCGGCACGTCCGACGACTAGTACTCCGATGCTACCAAGTAGGATTCGAACTCGACCACACCACCGTGTCCCACCATCTAACCACTTGCCGACTGGCGAGAAGAGGTTGGGCTGAAGCGTGTAAAAGCAGTGGCTTCAATGGACTACTACGAGCGGACGTCTTGGGGGACAACAGGAAGGGATGGAAGGTTTGAGAAGATGTTTAGGATGCTTGCTGGCCAAGGTGATAATACGAGTGGGGTATAGAAGCAGTTGGCGACACTCAGTTGTTGGGAATTTGGATCGTTCGGAAGTCACTCGCCGCGTTCCTCAGTTGCTTTCTACTAGAGAAACAGCCGAGCTGGAGTTGAGCGAGGGCACACCGTCATCACGGCTGTCTTTCCTCGGACTGTACTCATCCATGATTAATAGACAATTTGACTCCATCGATTTCGAAATACCTCGTGACTTTATGATATTGCGATCTTCTGCTCCTATCTTAGCAAGCAGAAGAATGATAGACAAAACACTCTATCTGCTCCGAGCTCAGAACCCAGAGCAATCAATGGTCAACTTTTTATTCCGCTGCTTCGTAACTATTGTACAAAGAAAAATCCGGTGTAGCCCACTATACCTTTACGAGTACACAGATAATAGCATAGCCCACACTCTCAACCGTCAACGCCTTTAGTGCTCCCGGAACACTTTTCCTCCTTCGACTCCTTTCCGAAACACTCAATCCCGGTGCTTTTATTCTTCTGAATTTGAACTAAAACATTCCCAAATGCGTTGTCGAGTGACAAGCCTGTCTACGAAAAGGAAGTTGTTGTGGACAAATGGACGCTTGTCCGAGTGCCGCCGTATGATCGATCCATGAGGTCGATTCTGGTTGACGTGTCTGCCGTTTATTTCTTGACTGCGGATTGGGTCTTGTGCTTGAGCATCACGACAGAGTAACTTTTATTGTTAGCTTGGACCCGCATCGCCATATCTGGAGTAGAACTTACGCAACGATACCACCAACAGCAGTCAAGACACCAAGCACACTCTTATCACCAACAGCTCTTCCAGAGGTCATCCAGCCAAGCGCTACAATGGAGCAAGTCTTCAAATGTCCCACAACAGTCGACGAAACTGGGCCAGTCTGCGCAATTATAAAGAACTGCGACATGTTAATCAAAGCCGCAAATCCACCGCTCATCAAGATCAACACCCATCTGTTAACCGGCACCTCAGTCCAAACCGGGAAGGTGTCAACGAATGGAATGACATAAAGGAGCATGAAAGCAGAGACAGGCGCCTGGTTGAAGAGCAGCTGCATCGGGTTCATTTGGAGCTTCTTGCAGTAGCTAGCAATCCAGACGGTGTAGAGAGATGAGGCGAAGATGCCAGCGAATGCGAAGAAGACGCCGAGGGAGGTGGTGGTCTTGACGTTGGCGTCGCCGGTTGGGAGGGAGTCGAAGTAGGACACCATTCCAACACCAGCACAGGCTGGGACCAAGGCGTAGATGGCCTTGCGTGGCAGAGTGGCCTTGTAAAGCACGAAGTTCATGAGCGCAACGACCGGCGTGAGCATGATGCGGGCGACTTGGTAGAAGGTAACGGAGGAGAATGCGAGGGAGAGGTTGGGCAGGATGACGTTCAAGGACATGGCGATCGCGAGGGGAATGATCTCCTTGATTGCGACGCGGCGCGGCTGGAACATGGCGAAGCGTGGCCGGGAGAGAGTGAAGAGCGTGAGCCAGGTGATGAAGAAGTGGAAGGCCGCGAAGGTCAGCTGGGCGAGCTTCAGCGACTGGTCGGAGAAGATGGCTTTGTTGGTGAAGACCTGGGGTTTGACATGTTAGCTATGTATCGCGGAGCAGATGGAGTCCAGAAAGTGAAGTCTGGGAGGTGTATCGTACAATTCCAATGGTCGCCAATGTGTTGACCACCATCCAGATGACGGCAGCCTTGACGCTTCCCTTCTCAGGCTCTGGAGCTTTCGCAGCTGGCTCGTTGTCATCCTGCAATAGTTCTTGTCTCTCAATGTCATTGCCCATCTCGCCCATCTCGCCCATGGGTATATCTTCCGACGCCTTGACCTTCACAAAGCTGCTTGGGCTGCTGGCGCGAGTCTTCTCATCGCCGATGCGATCTCCATCAGAGGAGCTTCCTGCACGGTCGGCCATTTTGTAAGAGTTTTTTTTGGTATTAAAGGAGGCAGAGTGTATAAGTAATGGCTCAAGCCTTAGGACAAGAAGCCAAAGTGTTGGCGCGTGGTAGAAATGAAAACGAGTGTAGCTCCGTGAGGTTGGTGATGTATGGATTGTTGCTCTGCGAAGGGACACAAGTGAAACATGGGTGGGAAGAAGGGAAGCAGGGGGTTGCCAAATTGTGGTTTCGAGCTTTACCGTGAATTTATCTGATTGATTGTTCTGGCTAACCTAAAGGGGTAGTTTCACATTCCTCAGCCACATCGGGCCACCAGGTTTCAATTGGAACATTCAATCCTTCGTGTGTGGAATGGCTTGCGCTCAATACGACCCGCACAAGACCTATTTTTGGCACAACGCCGCCTTGGGCCTTTTTCCGTACGAATTCATATGAAAGTGAGTGAAGCATTACCTTGAAGGCTGCGCCGTAAGTCGATGTTGTCTTTTGTCTTTCAAACCTCCTCATTAGTTGTCCTCGAGGTGATGGATGCCAAGGAATACTACTTTGCTAGGATTCGCCTAAAATTTGTCCTAGTCTCTTTCTGTTCTAATATTCAAAATTGGTATGCGCGTAATACGGAGATGAGTTTGGATCACGATAAGAGCCGCGCACTTAAGCCCCATAGCTGCCATTCGGTGGTCCCTGCTAACGAATTGACACCATGTGTTTCATCGACCGTAACTCACAATCTAGCAGCCGTCTAACCGGGCTTCAGATGTGTTTCGGATGCCAACGTCGAAGTCGTGATGGTGAAATAGAACATGTGCTCAACGGGCGACTTCGCCGAGACCAGCAGAAGTATCTGCCTGGCTCGTGGTTGAGCTCTGGAAGTAAATAATGGTTGTGACCAGGTAACGAGGAGGCAAAGCTGCAATAGTGTGGCGACTGCATGATCCCTTAACGGCGATCAACATATTCAGGGGACAAATAGAGGCAGTTATTCGACGGAAGCTCTTTAGGTTGAAGTTCGTTTTGCTGATCCGTCATTCAACTGCTTCATAGGGCAGGATCTCACGATAGTTCTCCTGTATTCTCCTGGCAAGTAAGGAGTACGGAGTAGTGAGTATGGAGTATGAAACATGCACATTCTGGCCTTATGCTTATGAGCCAGAACACGAAAGAGCGGCAGCAAAGGTGTGATAGTTTTTGTCAAAGTTGATGGTGCAAGCAACAACATATGCTCGTAATGGACAGGTCGGAGGGTTTTACGAGCCATTCTTACCCCTATCTTTAGTGACTGCGGCTCGTGTGGGGGAGTCTCCGAGGGCTGGGAAATGCTGAAGCAACCAGTAGGAGGGTCAGAAATGCCGTACAACAGCCACAATGTGCCAAGCGAGGCGTGGCTTGCGTGAACGTCGTTCGGTGAGCCAAGGTTGATGTTGACACAGTGGGTAGAGATGAGCGTAATAGGCGGATCCTACTGTTAGAAGTTGACATGGTCAGTAGAGATGGGCGTGATAGGCGTAATAGGCGTAATAGGCGAAATAGGCGAAATAGGCGTACCTTACAGTTAGAAATTGACACGGTCCGCAACGATGGGCGAAATAGGCGTAATAGGAGTGAGTACCTTATAATTAGACATTGACACGGTCCGTAGGGATGGGCGTAATAGGCGTAATAGGCGTAATAAGCGTACCTTACAGTTAGATATTGACACGGTCCGTAGATATGGGCTTATAGGCGTCCCTTACAGTGACAGTAGGAGGCCTACCTTCATAATCCATTACGTCCACTCTGGCGTGCTGACCTGCTGGATACCAAGTACCTCCAATGGGCCAAAAGTAACCTTTGAATGACCGTGGTGCACGTCCTTATCCACTGCAGGACAACCGTTCCCGCCTTGTACCAGCGCCAAGTACTACACGGCCCAACCACGCACCTGCCACCGTGCTTGGGGGTCGAAATAAAATTGGAGCCCCTGGAAATCACCCCTCCACCTTTCGCCCGCATTTCCCCCTTCACCGTGCCTCAGAACTACGAGTCTTCTCTCGTGCCATTCCATCTATCACCTCTTACTTACTGCATCGAGGGCCAGCACTCATATACAATTACACTCGTTCGATACATCTCTCACCGAAACTTCTGTATATCACTGCAGGCCAAGATGGATTCCACCACCACCTACACCAGAGATCCAGCCTGTGAGTTGTCTTCCTTGTTTCATTCCCCCAGGCTGCGTTATCGCGATAATGCATGGTGGCCTCTTCGCACAACTGACAACTTTAGCAGCTACCAATGGCCAGACTCCAGATTTCTTCGAGGACTCCAGCGTCTGGAAGAGAGCTCCAATCCTCACTGGTAGCACCAAGTTCGAGCCGCTCCCAGATGTGAAGAACATCATGATCACTGGTGGTGCTGGTTTCATGTAAGCACCAACCACCTCGAAAACAAGATGTATTCTGCGGACACATTGACTGAAACGCATTATAGCGCCTGCTGGTTGGTTCGTCACCTCACCCTCACCTACCCAGACGCCTACAACATCGTCTCCTTCGACAAGCTCGACTACTGCGCGTCCCTCAACAACACCCGCGCCTTGAACGATAAGAGAAACTTCTCGTTCTACCATGGTGATATCACAAACCCATCCGAGGTTATGGACTGCTTGGAGCGTCACAACATTGACACCATCTTCCACTTCGCGGCTCAGTCGCACGTTGACTTGTCCTTCGGAAACTCCTACGGCTTCACCCACACCAACGTCTACGGCACTCACGTCCTTCTCGAGTCTGCCAAGAAGGTTAACATCAAGCGCTTCATCCACATCTCCACCGATGAGGTCTACGGAGAGGTTGAGGATGAGGATGATGATCTCCTCGAGACTTCGATTCTCGCCCCAACCAACCCGTACGCTGCCTCCAAGGCCGCCGCTGAGATGTTGGTTCACTCTTACCAGAAGTCGTTCAAGATGCCTATCATCATTGTTCGCTCCAACAACGTCTACGGACCACACCAGTACCCAGAGAGTGCGTACAACCATACTTTTGACATATTTATGACATGTGCTAATTAGTTCACAGAGGTCATTCCAAAGTTCACCTGCTTGTTGAACCGTGGTCAGCCACTCGTCCTTCACGGTGATGGTTCCCCAACGCGCCGTTATCTCTTCGCTGGTGATGCTGCCGATGCCTTCGACACCATTCTCCACAAGGGTGCCATTGGCCAGATCTACAACGTTGGCTCGTACGACGAGATCTCCAACTTGTCCCTCTGCTCCAAGCTCCTTGCTTACCTCGAGATCCCACACTCCACCCAGGAGGAACTCCACAAGTGGATCAAGCACACTCACGACCGCCCATTCAACGACCGCCGCTACGCCGTCGATGGCACCAAGCTCCGCAACTTGGGCTGGGACCAGAAGACTCCTTTCGAGAAGGGACTCGCCATCACCGTCCAGTGGTACAAGCAGTTCGGTGAGGAGTGGTGGGGTGATATCACCAAGGTCCTCACTCCGTTCCCAACTCTCGAGAACAAGAAGTTGGTGGAGAACAAGAGCGTTATCGTCCACGATGTTGCTGGTGACATGATCGTTGACAAGAACGACGAGATGACCATCAAGGCCTAAATCTTGACTACTTAGATGGTTGAGGTACGTTAATGAAAAAGAGCTGCCCAAGTCTATTGGGGGCATAGAAGCGCTTAGCTGGGGTTTGCATTTCAACGGATAGACGAGACGAAATCGTCTTTGGGAGGCAGCAAAAAGCCTATATTAGAAATGCCGGGATCGGGATGATGCTGGAGTGGGTGCAGGTGCTTTTTTTTGCTGCGCCTTGCTTATTTGGTGGTTCTGATAACCTCTATCTGGACTTTTACCTGGCTTGACAAGGCACCGCGTATGGAAAATGCGCCGGTCCTAGACTTGTCAGTCAGCATATTAGGGTTCTGCGCTGGATCATATTGTGGTCTGGTGCGGGACATAGCACATAATAGTGAAATCGATTGCAATGCATTTCATGGTCTCTATGAATGGTGATTGTGATTGCGCCATACTATTGAATCACTTTTGTCACCAAACAATCAACATTCACAAGACCTACACGCTTTCATTAAACAAGGATCTTACCTCTCTTGAGTATAAGTAACATTTCCACGCCTCGATCTCTACAAAGTACCTAGCCCTATCCGTTGGGTTCGTCTTTGAGCGGTCGTGTAGACTGTTGTTAATGGATCTGGACCTTATTATACCGTTCAATGTGGAACAGCTGTCGTTGTTCGAACTTCCGCCACGAGACTTTAGCACGATCAGAACCGTCCACGGCGATGGCAACTATCGTAGCTGCTGAGCGTGGCAGGACTGTCCCGACCTCGACCTAGACCTCAACATACCTCTTCCATACATGTATCTCCACCGCAATCATATTCAAGTATTCATCGGCCTACCACCGGCCAGCCAATGCGACGAATACAGCAGCAAATACGACAAGGAAATTGAGCTTGAGCCTGACGCAGATGAGCATACTCCCGGTACCATTCATCCTACCAACCTTTGCAGGCCACATTCGGATTTCAGCTGACACTTGTATATAGGATCTCGCATCTGCCAATGGGGCATGTGCACTGCCAGCTTTCCAACCGCCACCCACCTCCTAGCTCACGCCACGGACCATGTCCGTCCTATCAACTTGACGTCGAAGGAAAAGCACGAGGCGGCTGCATATTGCCTGTGGGATGGATGCGGTGCCCGAATAGACCACGTGCAGTATGAGTGGGGAAGGAGACATATGAAGGGGCATTACTTGACTAAGCCGAAAAGAGAAAAGACATCGAAAGCCGAGAAAGCCGAGAAGGAGGAGGCCACCAACAACGCGAGGAGGCATTGCTGTGATGTCGAAGGGTGCAGCAAAGGCTACGTGCAATCTTATAGCTTGAAGAGACATAGAGAGGTACGTTCAACTTCTGTCGGCAGGCCAGGGAATCTAACAACTATCTGCAGATAAGCCATAGCGAGGAAACGAAGCTGTACAGATGTGACGAGGGCGGGTGCGGACTGGAGTCTGTGTGGAGCAATAGCTTGCGCAGGCATCAGAAGAGGCACAGGGAGGCCAGTTGCTAGAGAAGGGAGGAAGCACTAGTGCGAGACTGGCTATGGGTCTTTCCATGCGGTGATTTCCTCATGTACCCATAACGGCAGTGAAGTGTCAAAAGAGGCCTTTATTAGCTAGCTGGCATGAAGCCTAAAATTGACCTTGCCAAGAACCCGAGTTACTGCGCAATAATACCGGCCGTCCTGGTTCATCGCTCGCCAACGGGTTGCTAAAACTCATTTACTCACTGATTGAGAGCAAGAGTTAACCATCAAACCGCTACTAGCTCGTTTCGTGATACGATTCTAACGCTTCATCTGCTCGATGAACTCCCCCAGGCCGTTGAACAAAGTGATAAACTTCCCCCGGTCTGTTTCATGGGCGTACCGTACGGACTTTTGAAACTTAACATAGTGTCCAGGGATAAGTCTCTTGATGAACTTCAGGGCAACTTGTCTTGACAAACGACACGTACTGAGTAGTTGAGGAAGCGTCTCGGTTCCACGAAAGACAAAAAAAACCGAACCTATCGTTAAAGAACTCAACTCGGCATCCCAGACACCAGCGTGTTCATCATAGATTTGGTAAGCAGATGTAAGGGGCACCTGGCACGATTGGCCAAGATTGGCTCTGACGCAGGATCGTATCGCAAAATGATCGACCTGGAGAGAAGCCAGCTCTAAGCTCCGGAGCTGGAGCTCGACCGGGAGTCTCGGGAAGCAGGTGAAGGAGCTGAGAGTTTGACCGGTCGACGCCATGATTATCGTCAGCATAATGCGAGTTTACAATAGTGTAAGACAGTGATCGAGACGACTAAGTCAGTTTGTCAATGGGCAGCGATCTGCAGATGACAGACGGCGTAGCTGAGTGTCAAGTGCGGTCGAGACAACGAGCTTGTCGCCCGTCTTGTTGACCGATTTACCGTGCGTTTGCTTGTGCGACTAAGATCATCAGAATCGCCCCTATAAAGGAAGACATGACTTTACGTTCGAAGTGATGTCGTCGTGAAATCTTCAGCCGGATGGGTCTTATAAACGACGAAGCTGACTGTTGTGTCCCACGATCTCAAACAACCAGTTTTGGTTCAGGCCGTTGCTCTAGGCGTTCGTGCCAGTTGTGGTCGAGAAAAAGAGGTTCTGAGTGGAAGAAGTGGACTGTGGACGCCTTATACTTCGATCAATATAATGTTGCGGCTGTGGTTAAAAACTTGGCGCGTCTCGGATGGCGATTACCGCGAGATCAGAGCTGGTTAGGCAATATCCTGAGATTTGCTGGGAGTGTGCGATGAACTAGCGTTAGGTGGTGAACCTGCTTTCCCTCGTTTATTTTGGGAAGTCGCACCTTCACTCAGAGCGGCTTCTCCTCCAGCCACGACATCAGGCAAAGGACCAGGTTGGGCCAGAACGATTTCAGGCAAGAAACGACGTTTAAGGATTACATGCACGTGCGTCACAGGGTGTGCTGCCATATGAAGATGGTAAATTTAGGGATACTTTAGCCAGCACCTTCAAAGAGCCCTTCCCAGGTAGAAAGACTGGATGTGAACTACATACGCATGTTTGTTCATCAAGAACCATCACCTCGCTGCTGACAATTAGGTCGGAAAGCCTGCCAGGAATGGAAAGTTATAACAAGGAGACAGCGCAGTTGGCTTTGCTTGGTGAGGTTTGGGCACAATAACTTATTTGAGTATCTATCTAACCGCGCGGTTATCCGTCTACCCAAAGTTCATACTCAGCTTAATGGTCGGCTCCTCCCTCCCCTCGTCTCTAACAACCTCCTTCTTTGGCCCCTGCCCAGCTCTCAGCACCTCCTCCATCACCTTTCTCTGAGTTGGATTAAGAGCAGCGGCCGTGCTCCTAAATACACTTTGATCGTGTGCAGCTAGCTCGAACAGTCTAGCGCCCGTCTCTTGGTACAATCCACCCGCGTCGCCCTCCTGTTCTGCTCTTTGCAGCAGCGTGGGGATGACAAGTGCCATAGCTGGAGCTGTCTTGCTTTGAGGGAGGGTAGCGACATAAGCCGTAAGTGTTTGTGCCACTAAGCCTCGTGCATTTTCTGGATCCTCGGTCTCTGTTCTTGTCACGAAACCAACAAGGTTAGGCAGTAAGTGGCGAGCAATGGATTGGTCAGCGCCTGTCTTTGGGGAGTGTAAGACGAGAGTACGGATGCAGTTCGCTGCTACCTTTGCACTCTGTAATTTGTTAGCTAGGTATCCTGAAGAGCAGCATCGAGAAGAAGGGGACGACTTACCATGCGATCACTCAGGCAATCCACAACCTCGTCAAGAAATCTTCTCATCAACGGCTCACTGGCCGTAAGCACGTTCGTGCCCGTAGTAATCAATACGGTGCAAGCACGCAAGCAGTTCCTCACGCAAGGCAGACAAGTCTCGGTCTCGCGTTTCTGAGCTTGCACGCATATCGCGATAAAGCGTCTTAAGCCGCCACGTAACTGCTGCTGGCTGACATCGCCAGGCTTCTCGCCCTTTGGCGAAACGCTGGAGAGGAAACGCTTCATGATTGGTAGAGACTGCGGAACCACAATGGCTTGGCAGCTACGCGTGCCAAGAATCGTGGCAAAGATGTGGATAATGCAGGCATGGAGATCGGTCTTGATGATATCTGGGAAGACTTCTGCTGCGTCGACAAGGGCGTTGAGACATGTCTTGATGAGGGCACTTGCCTCTTCGTTGAGGTTTTGCGGACGACTCGCTTGCCTCTCATTTGTCAACTTAGGTATCAAACCCGCCAGGACGAGAACAATGATGCGAGTCAACTCGAAGAGCTGCTCGATGTCGTCAGACAAGTCGCCATCTGGTGTTCCATTTTGTTTTCTCGCCGACGGGTGAGAGACGCAGAGAGCTCTGGCAATCTGAACAATTACGGCTTGCACGTTCATGCTTTCAGTGAGCACCAAGCGATCGAGCAACTCCATTGTTTCGGAGAATATGGCGTCTCGGTAAATAGCTTGACCAGAAACGCTTGGATGTAATATCCGTCTTAGGGCAACAAGGATCTCTAGAGTTTGCTCCTTCTTCGCCAGAACATCGCTTCCCGGCTTGGCAACAAGAGCCTCGAATGCGATGCCGAATAGGACGAAGAAGAAAGCCACTGGCTCGTCACGGTAGTTGATGTTACTGTTCAACTTAGATGGTTGTTGTCCATTGACTGCAGCAGCGTCGACGTCTTTGCCGTCAAGGGCGTCAAAGACAAACTCACTGTCCTGTTCAATTAGACTGGCAATGGCATCCACGAGTTGCAACCAAGAGTCCTGATAGAACTTCAATAACGTCTCGCGGTTGAGAGCAGCATAAATGCTGTCTAAGCTACCATTTAGTGATGCTGGACCAAGACTCATGGAAATATCTGGCTCGAATCGAAGTCTGGCAAACTCTCCCAGAGATGTTAACCAAAGCGGCGTTAACTTGGCAATATACGGCTTAACCACTTCTACAAGGTATCGCTGTTCGGTGCTTGCAACTTGGAGTTCTGCCCAGGCAGAGAAGACGGCCATCTTGACCATCACCTGCGCATTGGAACTGAGGCCCTTAAGTTCTCCAATTGAAGCAGTTTCCGACTCCGTCGAGAAGTCCTCCAGCGCAGTCACCAATGTCTTCAGAATGCGACCCATTCGGTCAATATTTGTAACAATACCAGTTGCGATGAAAGCTGCGCACACATTGACTGCCTCGGAAGCGAGCTCGGGCGATGAATCGGCAGCGAATGCTGGGGTGAGGGCCGAGGTGATTTGTGCTTGATACTGCTCCAGCAATGGCGCCTCAGGGAAGTCCGGATCAGGAGTGTTGCCAAACATCTTCAGAACCATATCGATAATCTTGAGACCCCATACTCTCAGCTCCAGAATGCTCGATGTGGAAGCTGAAAATGCCATGCGGATGATATCGGCCACCCTCTTTTGCAAAGCCAGTTGAGAGTCCGTGCTACCACTCGACACAGCCTCCCTTGCTACAATGCTGAAGAGCTCGCCCAGGCAGCTCATGGCAAACGTGCGCACTTGCCAGCGAAGAGGTTCCTGGCCTTGTCCGGGGACCGCAGCGGCATCATGGGATGCTTCTCCTGCTGCCGCAGCAAACCCCGCGACTTCTTCGTCTTGCAAGTCGACGCCACCGGCTTGCTTCTTGGTGGCATCTGAGGTAATCTCGATGGCTTTCGTCATCTGCAGAACGGTTTGGCATCTCTCGAGCCACTTTGTGGTGTCAGAAACAGCAGATTGTTGTAACCAATTACGAATAATGTTCTGGATGCCGTCGTGCTTTGGTGCTGCGTCTAGAGCAAGCCAAAGCTCGTTTTCAAAGCTTGGTTCGGCAACCTTGATGACATCTTCTGAGTTTCTCTTCATCAAATTATAGAGGCCATCAACGGCAATGTCACGCAGACCGTCCGTCTTTGACATCAAATCCTTCTGCAGTAACACAACATAGTCTCGGAAGTTGAGATGTCCGGGAGCGTATAATGAGAGATGCTCAAAGCATCGTAAGCTCTCAGCAAGAATGAGAACACTCTTTTCTTGGCGGAATTGACAGACGAGTGTCATGATCAGCTCTCTGGCCTTGCTCATGTCTTGCAGATCTGGTCCCAGAACGTTGATGAGAGAGTCAGTGCACCTTGCTACAACGGCAGTGGTCGGTAGTTCAAGCTCAAGATTTGAGTTAGCAAGCGAATGCTGCTCCTCATTATGTGAATCAAAGACGTAGAGCTGACCGAGCATTCCCAGTGTGCTCTGCACATAAGCGGAAAAGGTCAAGCCTGCAGAGTCTGCGACTCTTGACAGCGCCTCCAGCGACCAAAAGTGGACAGTCGGATGAGGATCATTACACAAGGACATGAGGATGCCCAGAATCGTTTTGAGGTGTAGCCCTGCCGCCATGCCACCAACTTGTGCGTGAATACACCCCAAAGCCATCGCACAACCAGCTCTGACGCCTGGCTCCCGGATGGCAACAATGGTGTCAATGAGCCATTTGATCTCGGCGTTGGTGTAAGCATTGCCCGTGCTGTAGCACAGCCTTCCCATGGCCTCGTATCCGATGCTGCGGATATATTGATCTGGCTGCATGATAAAGCCGCGAAGCATTTCCGATAGTAGTTTCTCAACAGCGGGATCGGAGACATCGCCACGCGGCGCTTTAGTCTCCTTAGCGGCCACTTTCATGGCTGTCAAAAGTGCAGTGGCTACATTAACGTTCATGGCTGCTTTCCTTCCAGGGTCTCGTTGTAAAGATCCAGCAGCGAGGAAGGTCGTGATCTGCTCGAGAATACTTTCCTGGATCTTCGGTGGTGTAAGTGGGAATGCAATGGCGAAGAGTTTGATAGCGACATTGACGACTTCTGTGGCTGGTGGATCTGGGAGATTCCTACCATTGCCCACGCTCTGAACGTAAAGTGCTAAGGAGTCGTGCTCGAGGGAGCTACAAATTGGCGATAACAGAACGGAATCAATGGCAGCATCTGGACCTTCCTCATTAGTCCACTCATGCTCCGTTTCTTTTTGGTGCTCGCCTGGCAATCTCTTGACGTTGAAGCCCCTGACCAGACCATTGACTCCAAATCCACAATTGTCACCGACATCCCAGATAGTTTCAAACGTGCCAGCAGAACTGGCTATCGAGGTTGAAAGAGAGCTAGGCGTGTAATTATCAGGATCTGAGAAGAAGGACACCGCTAAAGTGAGCAGATTTGACTGCAGTAGTGACTCGCTTCCTCCAGGGCTCAGATTTACAAGCTTCGTGTAGCACTGTAACACTCTGCGCTGTGTCATAAGATCCAAATCATTGAGCTGTAGAGCAGGAAATAGCCGTTGCGAAACATCGTCTGTTACCTTCTTCCGCGGTAGCCCTTTCAAAAAGTCGCTGGTGTTTTGGAGCATGGCTGCAATACGAATCGAAACATCCGTAGTGAGGAGTCTGCCATTGAACTGGAGGAAGGAGAGGATTGACCCTAAAGCACACTCTCGAACATGCGTCAGAAATGACAGTTCAAGAAAGCTCCTTTGCGCTGTGTTGCCCTTGCTAAGCGGTCTTGGGAGAGCATTCTTCCACAATAAAAGCAACTGCGAGAGATGGATTTTGACAAAATTTGGACCCAGTGACATGAGCCCACCTATCAGAATCCATGCTACCTGGATTTGAGTGCCAGAAACACGGAGCTCAGACTTTCCACTCGTCTTCAACAGGCTAGTCGCCAGCGACAGAACTCTGCTATTGACATCGACAGACCCGTACAGCGGTTGGAGCGGCGATGTGCTGAGAATCGAGGAGAGTGCGTTCGCCCAGCCAACACACTTCCGTGGTGACTGTCTTCCAGTGTTCGAGTTAAGCTGATTCATCTCTCGATTGAGGCTGTTCATGCAAATGGTGAGACATGGTAACATTTGCTGGGGACATGCGACTGTAAATTCTCGAAGACACTGAGCTGCATACAGCTGAACCGTGTAACTCGGATGCTGCACAACTTGCAGGAGGCCATCTCTGCAAGACTCTGAGAATGCATTGGCAGCTGAGCCAAGGGCTTCAATGAATGATGTCAAGGCGCTCAGCGATGCGACTAAGGCATACTTTGTAGGCTCGGGCCTCCCCTTAATCACTTGCGGATAGTTCTTAAGGACATCATTTATCAACTTCTTGGCTGCATCGATTTGCCCTGATTCTCCTAGAATTTGTACTCCAACGACGTCCTGAAGTATGACCTCAACGAACCTACGAGTGGTTAAAAGGCGATATCTGTTTGTAGTGATATTTTGGTTGCTGAGCAGGTCGTTAAGCAGATGCTCGGCGATAGTGGCATAGCTTGCCTCGACCACTTTGCTTGGCAGTCCCTTCAGTACTCTTATATAGCACAACACGAGTCCTGCTCTGGCACGATTGCTCGTAGATGTCCTGATGTATTGGGTAGAAAGTTGCCTCAGTATTTCCACGATTGTGAAGGTGATTGCTTGTGTTTTTTTCGGCGCTGGGCTTTCTGGTCTAGGCGTTTCCTCCTCGTCATCTCCAATCTTCTGTGTATTACTCCTCTTTGGCTTCTTCAACTTTGGTAGGTCTGTTTCTTGAACCGCTGCAGACACATGAGATTTTACAAGGGCTGCTGCCAAGCATGTTGCCGCCGCCTGCCTTACAGGAGCTGCGGCAGAATCGGTCGTTTTGTATATAGTGGATTTCAGGTTCTCATAATCCGACGAGTTGTTGAAATACGGCGTGTTTACTGCCAAAGATTCCATACATCTGCATGCCGCGATTTGGACCACATGGGATTTATCTCCAGTAGCGTGGTTGCGAGCTTGCTTCCACACATCCCTGCCTGTAGCTTCATCAGAACTTCCACCGATCATGCTAAATATGCTTCCTAGAGAACAAAGTACTGAGGCACGCAACCCAGTGTTGTTCTGACATGCCTTGTCCTTCAAAAGCTTCACCAGTGTAGTGCAAGCAATTGGATGTAAACCAATGGCACTATCTCCGGCTGCAGCGAATATCTCTCCCAGGCAATGCGCGGCGGCATGTTTTACTCGAGCTTCGCTCTCAGTTCTCGTCTTCCCTGTCGATAAAGTGGTGATCAACTCGTTGATCGTTTCGAACAGCAACCTCCTGTCACCTTTCCCTAAGATATGTGCAAAGCATCGTGCGAGGCTGTTTCTTATAACTCGTGTAGGAGCCGGCGCTGGAAGGTTTAGCACTTTCGCAAGCTCATCCTTTATGACGGTTTGCTGCGCAGTGCATTCATCGGCATCGAGCGCATCTACATGCTTGGACAGCGCCGTAACATGCGTCAAGAGATATAAATCTTGCTGTTCTGAAGGTAGCGATTGGAGCTTGGTGACATCTAGCTCAGGAGTCGGCGAGGCTTCTGTGGCAGTTGGAACGGTGCCGTTCGCAATCTGATCGCTCGACATTGGCATCAAATCTTCTCAAGAAGTGAGGTTGAGGAATGGACCTCGATTCTGTATATCTTCGTGAATGATCGTGAATATTCGTGTCCTCTGAAACATATCTACGTCCTAAGCTCCATGCCCGCTGCCACGATAAGCCAATCATGTACCATGTCAAGCCGTAACCCTGCAGCCCATGTCCAGCGCGGCTTCGGGATCGCCTCGTCACATAATCCCCCAGCCTTACCGCACCGTCTCTCTTTCTCCAAACTCAACTCAATGGCTGCTCCAATATCGCGAGGACTCAATGTCCTGAGACAATCCAGAGCGCGCGACTATGTCTGTGCAAGATGCTCTACATTTGCGACATATCCATCGTTGATGTCTGGTCACAACAGATGGAGTAAGATCAAGCACGACAAGGCTGGTGTTGACAAGAAGAAGAACCTTGAGAGGTCGCAACTCGCTCGCGACATTATGCAGGCATCAAAACGTATGCGGATATCAGTCCATTTGTGTGAAAGTTTCGCGGAGCTCAATTGACAATTTACAGTGTATGGCGCCGATCCAACCCAAAATCCGACTCTCGCCTCTATCTTAGTTGCTGCGAAGAAAGGTACGCCATGATGGACAGCCCGCTGCACTAAAGTAACATGCTTACTCTTATGGCTAGCTGGTTTCCCAAAGGTGTCGCAGGAAGCAGCGATTGCCCGTGGGCAAGGACGCTCGACGACCGGTGCGGCACTTGAACCTCTCACCCTGGAGGTCATCATGCCACCATCTATAGCCATGGTCATCGACATGGAAAGTGATAACAAGGCTCGTACATTTCAGGACGTACGAACGATCATTAAGAAGGGAGGCGGAACCGTCTCGCCAACTGCATACTTATTTACGAAGCGCGGCAGAGTTGTGTTTGAGAAGGACGTGGAGAAGATGATAGGTGTTGACGAGGTCTTCGACTATGCCATTGAGAATGGCGCAGAGGATATTGAGGAAGATGATGGAAATCTTATCGTCTGGACTGAGCCAGCCGACACCATGAAGGCCGCTAAGGCACTTGCAGCGGAGTATAAACTGAAGATCGAGGACACCGAAGTCATTTGGGACGCCAACCAGGATACCATGGTCGCTGTGGACTCGGAGGAGACCGTTGACCAACTGGTTGACCTTGTCACAAAGCTTCAATATGACCCTGCGGTGAACGCAATCTATGCAAACTGCACAAAAGGGGCGGTGAGTGATGAGAAGTGGGAGGAGTTGCAGGATAAGATTCCTGTCTAGGCCGCTGTCGGGAATGTCGTCGACGAGGTGAGGAGCGGCGACGCCTTTCGACTCTGTGGCATATACTGCACTATACCAGCGATATACTGTAACATTAGCTGTATGATTAAGCCGCACAAAATTACCTGGGTTGGAAACAAGAGCACATAACAAGTAACCACAACTCGGTGTATACTCAAAAGCCGAAGAGCGAGCATAGCTTGTTAGATGGCAGGGAGCTCCAAGATTCTCGACGATCTAACAAATGAGAAAGGAACAGCATTTCATAGGCCAAGTTTATTAGGTTTCACAACTGCCCAAACGAATCCACAAATGTCCTAAAGTGGCAGCTGCCACATCCTCGATAAGAAATGATTCGCTTCTTATCGGACCCCGCCGAGCACCCTTAGGGAGGGGTCGTGGGGATCGTCCTGTCTTGGTCTTACACGTTGTCAGGCCAAGTCGCGGTTTGGTTTGTATTTCTTCTTACGTTTCCCTCTTGTATATACTTCTCATATTCCTTTGGCACATTCAAGATGGCTTCCGCTATCGAGTCCAAGCCCTCCGTCTCCAAGCTCGAGCTGCGCACAGCTTACGGCCCAGTCTTTCGCGATGTCTTGAACGTCCCACCTCGAGATTGTACTCCTGAGGAAATTCCAATTATTGATCTTGCACCACTCTACTCTGATAATGTTGAGGACCGCAAGGCCCTTGCTGGCCGGATCAGGAAGACTGCCGTCAATACTGGATTCTTCTACATTAAGAACCATGGGATCTTGGACGAGATCATCGAGAACGCCAAGAACCAGCTCTTAACGTAAGTCCTCTTAGCTTCAGGATCACACGGAGATGGAAGCTAATCGCTTAATAGCTTCTTCAAGCAGCCAGAGGAGAAGAAGGAGTTGATCACCCGCGCTAAGTCCAAGTACTTCAACGGCTGGAAGGGCGCCAGAAAGACGAACATCAGCCCAACCGAGTCCATCGATGTCAACGAATCCATGGCATGGCGCTACGAACCACAGTACGATCCGGACTACAAGGACCCAGCTCTTGTCCCAGAGGAGGTCAAGCCATGGATCCGTGGAGAGCACTACGTTTGGGATGGCACCGCCCACCTGCCAAACTTCAAGAAGGATGTCCTCGCATACTGGGGCGCCTGCTTGACGCTTGCTCGCAAGCTTGTTCAAATATTCGCCCTCTCTCTCGACTTGGACGAGCAATACTTCGATGAGAAGGTCACCTACCCAGGAGCTGACGGAGTCTTCAATTACTACCCAATCACCACCAGGGAGGAGAAGGCATCAGACGCCGTCGGACTGGGCTCGCACACCGACCTCCAGCTCTTCACTCTGTTGTGGCAGGACAAGGTCGGAGGACTCCAGGTCCTCAACAAGGAGGGACAGTGGATCAAAGCACCACCAGTGGACGGCACCATCGTTGTCAACATCGGCGACTTCATGATGCGTCTCTGCAACGACCTTTACAAGTCGACCGTTCACCGTGTCTACAACCGAGCAGAGGTTGAGCGTGTCTCCATGCCATTCTTCTTCGGGCTCAACTTCAACTGCGTCGAGGGCGTTATCCCAACTTGCACCAGTCCAGAGAACCCACCAAAGTACGAGCCAATGAGCTGTGGTGATTGGTGCCAGTTGAGATTCACTCTTGAAGATAACGAGATGAAGAAGAAGGAGGATGCTATGAAGTTGGCGCCAAGTGGAAAGGTTATTAAGGCTTAAGTGTTATTTGGGTATGGGATTGGATTCAATGGCGTTGATGCTACCTTGATGTATCGTAGATGGACCACAAACGAATACCCGAGCTATGCTCAATGAAACTTATGTTACGAATGGAAACCGATTAACCGAAACTGAAAATATAACATTTAATTCGAGAATCTGTGTCTTTGATTCTACCAGTCGCTCGCTATGCTGACTCGCTAACGCCGTAACCAATGCAGTATTATACACCCTCTTCCGTACGTGGAACCCCGCTAAAGTAGGGAGATCCGTCATTAGCCCTTCCTTCATCTGCTCATCTCGTCCACCCAAGTTGTCGTTGCTACTCCCTCCCACCTAACTCACCATCTCTTTGTATGACTAGCCGTTTCACAACGCCTTTGCGATCATCTCCAACAGATCGAACCAGGCATTCCTGTCCAAATCGACCTTCAGAAGACCCAGACCAACGACGACGGTCCTCGTCTCTTCCGGATCTCTTTTCAATACTAGCGATGCGATTTGCGAGCTAACCAGTTGACCGAATGTTTCGCGCTCGTCTCCGCCAGCACCTAGCAACGTCTTTGGGACGATTTTTGCCTCTCCCATGCTGTCGCTTTCGCCGGTTGGAAGTTTCGTGTCGAATGCTGTTTGGCTGGCGCTGGATAGTGGTACTTGTATCTTTAACCGATTAGTCGGACCAACGGATACTAAAAGTGCTGCAAGAGGAAAGCTGTCGGCTGAAAGGTCGCAAGGAAGCATGAGGAGTTCTACTGAAACATACCCATTGCGAGAGTCTTCCTGCCTGAGATATAGTGATCATGATTTTGTCTGAGAAGTATATGCTCGACACGTCCGTCTCCTGCCCTCCGACCGTGCCTGAAATGTTCTTAGTCCCAGCCGGGAAGCGATCTTGAGAGACATCCTTCCCCTGCGCATTCGCCTGAGCGAGTTCCGACGGTGCGAGAGAGATGTCGAGGATGTCGCGTGCGAGACCTTCAACCAAAGCTGGAGAAGGCATGTTTCAAGTTGTGTTGTAACTGTTTATTCGTGGTTTGTGTCTCGTTATTCGTACTTTCGTTATTCCGAGTCGTTGATTGATTGATAGAAACTGAGTTTATAAACGTCGATCAGCGTGAGCAGCACTATTTATTGGCTCTGGCGGCGGAAGACAGATGGGATGGGCCTGGCCACCAGATGACGCAGCGGAGACGGTCTGCCCCGCTTCCCCGCCAGTGCTTAAGTGTGTTTGATTGGGGTTAGTGCAGAATGGCGGTGGCAGAATGATTTTGGATGGCAGCGGCCGATAAGAAGATAAGATTTGAGAAGGCTGATACACGACCCAAAAGTTCTCAAGGTACATCGAGACGACAGTTCTTGTTTATACAGCAACGATGCCGCCGAAATTTGTGCCGAGAGTGCGAAAGCACAAAGTGCTTGCGCGCACGAAAGATGAGAATGCTGGAGGAGAGCCAGGTGTTGACAGTAATGCGATTGAGCATATCCCAGCCAAGAAGACGGAGATCGAGGAGAAGAAGAGGGTGCTGAGAGAACAGTTGAAGGAAGAGGGAAAGAAGATCTCAGGAAAGAAGGCAAAACGATTGGAGAAATATATCGACACAAAGTTGAGGAAAGATGAGAATAGGGTGTTGATGGAGGAGCTTGCTTCTAAGGCTACTGACACTTCCCTGTTTGCTTCGAGTAGTAAGCTTGGGCAGGGCAAGTTGACGAAGAGGGAGAAGATGAGCCGCGCTCTCAGAGAGAAGGCACAGGGGCTAGATATCGACGGCGATAATGATGAGATCTTGTTCAAGCCAAGAGCAGTTAAGGACGTTAGCGAAATGCCCACGCAGGAAAGTGACAGCAGCGAGGATGAAGAGGAAGAGAAGAAGGTGGCGCCAGCCTCGAAGACCGACGCCGAATCGACCCCTGCAGTAGCAGTAGGCTCAGGACTCAAGCGCCCCTTGGAGGTAGACGATGATACTGGCAGACCAGCTATCCAAAAGAAACAAAAGCGTGGGGGGATTGCCTCGAAGATATCCCTAGCGGCGAAGGCAAAGCCAGCAGCAGAGGTACCATTCGAGAATTTCTCGGAGTCAGAGATGGATACCGAGTCAGATGAGGATGAGGATCTGGACAGCGTTGCGAACGAGTCTAAGGAGGAGGGTTCAGACGATGAGTCGACTAAGGAGGAAGAATCTGGCAGTTCTGATTTAGAGGAAGGGAGCGAAGATGACAGCGAGGATTCTTCATCGGAGGAGGAAGAGGATAGCGAGGGCGAGAAAATGGTCAAGAAGGAGCGCTCTTCGGCTTTCAAGTCCTGGGCAAACCAACAACGAAATGAAGCCATGGGCTTCGAGCCGGTTAACCAGTTAGCGATATTAACAGAGAAGCCTGCAAACTTCAAGCCTCGACCATTAGAGTCCGATCCTCTGCCGAACGAACTGCAGCCAACAAAGAACATTTACAGAAAGGCATATGCCGTTTCATTTAACCGCCCAGAAGCAATCCAGGAAGCCAGGATGAAGCTGCCAGTTGTGGGCGAGGAACAGAAGATTATGGAGGCCATCCATGACAACAACACTGTGGTCGTGTTCGGTGCCACCGGTTCTGGAAAGACCACTCAGGTGCCACAGTTCTTGTACGAGTCTGGATATGGAGCTCCTGATGGTCCTACTCCAGGGCTGATTGGTGTTACTCAGCCTAGACGTGTCGCTGCTGTCAGTATGGCCAAGCGTGTTGGTGATGAGATGGGCGATCACGGAGACAGAGTCGCATATCAGATCCGTTTTGAGGGAACGACCAGCCCCAAGACGGCCATCAAGTTCATGACTGACGGTGTCTTGCTGAGAGAGGTTTCACAAGATATTGCGCTCAGAAAGTACTCTGCCATTGTTATCGATGAAGCCCACGAGCGCAGTGTCAATACTGATATTCTCATTGGAATGATGAGCAGAGTTGTCAAGCTGAGAGCTTCCATGGCGGAGGAAGATCCATCCATCAAGCCATTGAAGCTGATTATCATGTCTGCAACTCTGAGAATCGCAGATTTCACAGAGAACAAGACTCTTTTTGACACTCCACCTCCTGTTGTGCAGGCAGAGGGCCGTCAGTACTCAGTCACAAACCACTTTGCTCGTAAGACGAACCACGATTACGTGGAGGATCTGTTTAAGAAGATCACCAGGGGTCACAAGAAGTTGCCTCCTGGAGGATTCTTAGTATTCTTGACTGGTCAAAACGAGATTGCACACTTGAGCAAGAAGCTCAAGGAGCACTTCCGTGTTGGAACTTCAGCCACAGGACCGCAGGTTCGCATATCTGGCCAAGATGCACCAACAGAGGTCGAAGACATGGAGTTTGGAGGAACTATGGACGAGGTTGATATCGACTCTGATGACGAAGATGACGACGCTTCAGTGAATATCGACGAGAACGATGATGATGACTTTAAGATTGCGGAAGAGCAGGAGGCTGGACCGGCAAAGATGCACGTCTTGCCCCTTTACTCCCTGCTCCCTACGAGAGAACAACTGCGCGTCTTTGAGCCTCCGCCAGACGGATCGCGTCTAGTTATCCTGGCCACCAACGTCGCAGAAACCTCTCTTACCATTCCAGGTATCAGATACGTCTTTGACTGCGGGAGGTCCAAGGAGCGCAAGTACGACGAGAAGACTGGTGTTCAGAGTTTCGAGATTAGCTGGATTAGCAAGGCATCCGCAAACCAGCGTGCAGGTCGTGCTGGTCGTACCACGGAAGGTCACTGTTATCGTATGTACTCATCTGCTGTCTACGAGCGCGACTTCAAGGAGTTCGCTGAGCCGGAGATCTTGCGCATGCCCATTGAAGGTGTCGTTTTGCAGCTCAAGGCCATGAACCTGCAGCACGTTGTCAACTTCCCATTCCCTACTCCACCAGACAGAGAATCTCTCGCAGCATCTGAGAAGCTCCTCAAATATCTCCAAGCCATTTCTGCAACCGGCCAAATCACCAAGGTTGGCTCTACTATGTCCATCTTCCCACTCTCGCCACGCTTCGCACGTATCCTTCTCATCGGACACTTGCACGGTTGTCTCCCGTACACAATTGCACTCGTCGCCGGTCTCTCTGCAGCAGATGTCTTCATCCCAGAAAACCAGGCCGTGCCACCAGCACCAAAAGCCAAGGAGGACAGAGAGGAAGACGAGTACTTCACCCAGGAAATGCGTCTCCAGGAGGACGCCCACAACAGCATGTCCCGCAAGTACAACGTCGTTCAGCGCGGTTTCTGTTCTCTCGATGACCGTGCAGATGCGATGAAGCTGCTGCAAGTCGTTGGAGAGTTCGCTCATGATCCTACCGAGGCATGGTGTAAGAGCCACTTTGTGCGCTTCAAGACTCTGAAGGAGATTCAGCAGCTGCGTGGCCAGATCACGGAGCTATTGCGTACAAATATTCCTGCTTTCGCCGCTCTGCAGTATCAGGATAAGCTCGATCCGCCAAATGTCAAGCAGGTCAAGGCTCTTAAGCAGATGGTTGCCGCTGGCTTCATCGACCACGTGGCTATTCGTGCGGATTTGGCTCCTATCCCACCACCACTGGGTAGAAAGCCAACGAGAGCGATTGAAGTTCAGTACTTGACCCTCTTCCCATCCTTCGACGCACATGGAGATGAGGATAAGGCGGTATACATCCACCCATCGTCGCCTCTTTCTCACTTGACTGTGAAGGAGTGCCCAGAGTACATCGTCTACTCTTACCTCCAGCGCGCTGCGCCATCGGCTACTACCCCTGAGCGCAGGCCGAGGGCGAGAATGCATGCCTTGACAGATATCACCGGTGGGCAACTTGCGGCTTTGGCAAAAGGTACGCCGTTATTGCATTACGGAAAACCGATCAAGGAAGGAAAGACGCTTGATGTTAAGGGCTTAGAGAAGGAGGCTTGGGTTGTGCCGTACATGAGGGCAGAAGGCAGGAATGATCTTGGCTGGCCGTTGCCGGCGAGGAAGGTGATGCAAAAGAAGATTCCTGGGAAGGGATGGGTTGTTGAGGGTTGATTGATAGTAGTGAACTAGTAAGATACCAAATGTTAGAATACACTGTTTGCAATTGATGTCGCCGGAGTGTGACAAATCAATGTTTTGTCACCAGAACAAGCAACCAAAAATCTCACTGCGTCATTCCTTTTGGGCACTGGCATCAGGTAATTTTGTAAGAATTTCTATTGACCTAGGTCGTGGCCATACCTCGTGGTTGTGCTCTCCTACTGCCATATTCTGCGTGTACAGATGGTATATCCATTTTGATGTCAAGTAGTGACTCCCATCCAAACTCCAACGCCACTCGCAATGCGGTCGCCCAAATGCTGATATCATACATCATTTTCCGTCAACCTGGTCCTCAGCATCTAGCCTCAGAAGCGCACGCACGCTGTCTTCTCTTGTTCGGATCAGATGGATCCTCTATTGTCCTCTTTCATCCATAGCGGTATTTTAGTTCTCATCGTGTGTCTGCTGTTGCTCCTTCAGGGCCGCCTCTCTCTGCAATCTCATATCTCTCAACGCCAACCTCTTCTCCTGTAGGCGCTTCAACTCCGACTTGATCTCGTCTCTCTCGAAAGGGATCTTGTGGGTTTGCTCTGGACGAGGCCAGAAATCTGGGACCTTGAACTTATGGTCGAGGTTGTGTCCGTAGTATAACATGATGCCGATTGGGAACATGATATACATGCCGAACTGGTGACTAGTTAGTTTGCTGCAAGGAGACAGTATAGCATTGAAGGCAGATGTGGTGGCGACGATGGCGACGATGTGCGCGAGAACGCCGCTGGACCATGCCCGGCAATATGATTCTTACCTTAAAGACTTCGAGATTAGGACCGCCCATGATTGCGGTATTGTATGGTGAGCAAATTGACTGTGTATAGGAAAGGTATAACTTCGTAGGAAGTGCACAAGGCTGGATACTCAATGGTCTGATGTGAAGGCTGTGATGTCCCTTGGAGACGATCCCGGTCGTCCCACGAAGGCGGACTGTCACGGCAGTATTTTGTGCTTAGTAACCACAGCCTTGCTAGCAGCTGGGTTGCGAGTCAAACGATCAGGCCGAGGTTAGGGCCCTTGGCCGCCGACTCGTTGATGCTTACCCCACAAACTCCACAAAAGTTGGGACGGCATCCGCCTGGCAGGGGCATGATACCGATCACCGAGGTATTTAGTGGGATCAGAAGGGGTGCTGTAAGCTTAAGCATACCCACCTCTTTATATCCGTCTCTTCATAGTGTTGCCGTTCGAATAATACACTGCTGCTGCGTTCTTCGATACAATACAATCAATTGAACATACACATGGAAAAGATGTCCGCAGTCAAGTACGATCAGAGCGTGAGGGTCGAGTATAAGGGTCGCATTGCTATTATCACAATCGACAACCCAAAGAAGCTCGGTGCCCTCAACGGGGATGGATACTATGCTTTGGCACACTACATGCGCGAGGTTGCTACACACGACGAGGTCGTTATCACAGTCCTGACCGGCACTGGGCGCTTCTTCTCTGCGTAAGCTCAATACTTCAATTTATGTGGGCTTTTGCTAATTTGACACTTAGAGGAGCCGATGTTTCCTTGGACCGTGATGTCCCAGACGGCACCGACAAGTACCGTCATTTACTTAGCGGCTTCGTCGCCAATAACCTCAACATCACCCAGGCCTTCTATTCCCACCCAAAGATCCTCGTTGTCGCCCTGAATGGCCCAGCAGTTGGTCTTTCCGCCGCCTTAACTGGCTTCGCAGACTTCGTCTACGCCGCCCCACACACTTTCCTCCTCACTCCATTCTCGTCCATCGGTCTGGTTGCTGAAGGTGGTGCTTCCATGGGCTTCGTCAACCGTCTCGGCATATCGAAGGCCAACGAGGCCCTGATCATGTCGAAGCGCATTGGCATCGATGATCTCGTCAAGACCGGATACGTCAACAAGGTCTTCCAGTTCGAGAAGGGCGATCCGAAGTTTTTAGATGCCGTGTTGAAGGAGGTCGATGACAACATGGGCACCCATTTGATTGGCTCGTCGCTGCTTGGTATTAAGAAGTTGATCCAGAAGCCATACAGGGAGAAGCTCGATGCTCAAGGTGTTGCTGAGGTCTTCGGTGGTCTCGAGAGATTCGCGGCTGGTATCCCACAGGAGGAGTTCAGGAAGTTGGCGAGTGGTGAGAAGAGACACAAGTTGTAAATGCTGAGAGTGAAAAAGCTCTCGTAAGCTATGTTTTGGATAACCGATATATCAACCAGTTTTCGTGGCCCGTCCCGCAAATTACTCCAATGACGCTGCTTGTGCTATGTTTCCTCTGTAACACCAAGGGCCGTTAAGCTGAAACACGGCAATGGCCCAATTTGGACAACTCAATCCCTATCCCGGCTGTCTTTCTTTTTTCTCATCTCCTCCATCTCCTTCTCCTCGCGCTTTGATCTCTCTGCCCAACCCTTCTGCCTCTCCTCCTGCTTCGTCCAATGGCTGCCCTCCTCATAGTTTTTGCTGATACCCAAGGCATTCCTGAAACGATCACTCTCCTGGATCTTCGCCTCGGCAAGCTCGTGCACTTGATGGCTCTTCAGCCCTCTAGCATCCTTCTTCATCTGACCTCTCTTCATCTCTGATATTAACTTCTTGCGTAGCGCTTCGGTTTGAGTCTCGATCTCTTCTTCGTCGACACTAGAGCATTGTTAGTACTGTCAGTCTTGGTGAGACAAAGGCGCCATGCGTCCCCTTCATCCTCAAGTCTATCCCTCAGCTCAAACACCTTCACTTCCACCTCGCGCTTGCGATCATGATCCAAGATCTCCTTGTCTGGCTGGCGTTGGCGGTGCTTCAAATCACCGTCGGTTGGGTAAGGCTTAAACTGCTCGCGGGGCTTGAGATGGGCAAGATTGCGCTGGACGTAGCCGGAGGTTCCTGATCCACGAGGTGTGCTGAGTCCGACGTTTGACGACATTTTGAAGCTACTGAATGATCCGTACGCTTGGTAATCCTACTGTGTCGGAGATGAATTTTTGGTGGAGGGACCTAGGAGCTGGGTTGAGGGTCCAGTACGTAGTCACGAGGCTGCATTTGGAGTCCTATAGTGGATCCATGGGCTGGAGCGGGGGACTAGTGGAAAGCGGTGTAAGGGGGCCAAGGCTGGCGCGGCAGAATAAAGCTATCAACTGCGACGACTCAAGTGACTAAGATTGGTAATTACACAACTGCTACGAAACCAGCAGTTTAAATTGTTTCAAACGGCGGCTATATATAAAGGCAACCTGAGCTTGAGATCAACTCCCATTTGAAACGATTTTATCCCAAAACGACTGCCCATAAAACAGAAATGCAGGGACCAGACCACGCCATTGAAGAGGCGCCACTAACAGCTCTCCCATTCCCACCCATCACAAAGTTACACGTTTTGAACTGTTCATACCCAAACTGGTACTCGAAGTACCGCACGATCACACTGCGCTCCCGAATCATTCCTCTCACAAAGCAATTTCTCGACTACCTGCGCGATGATGGACTCTGGCTTCCAGACGACGCCGAGCATGCATATGAAGAAACCGAATGGTCGACCGAAAACGCCAACAAGCCATTAGACCCAGATTTTGAAGCATCAGCACAGCCAAACGATGCCGGACCATGGATTGACGTGCACAACCAGATTAGGGGAATGATCAAGGAACTAGGAGGATCAGTTGTACCGAAGCTTAACTGGTCAGCGCCAAAAGATGCGCTGCACATGGCTCTGACGAAGAACAGTATTGCGTGTCAGTCAGCACAAGACATCTACCTCCTGCTCAAGAGCAGTATCTTCGTAACCCACGACCTCGAGCACGCATTTGACGACTGCGTCGACGCCCCAGGAGAAAGGGAATTAACACAAGACGACATCCCCTATGCCCTCGTCCTGCGCCCATGGTTCAAAATCAACACCTCCTACGAGTTCAGAATTTTCGTTCGCGAGCGTACGATTGTCGGCATAAGTCAGAGGGACCTGAAACATTTGGACTATGGAAAAGAGTGGATAGAGAAGGTGCACGATGTGATCGATACGTTCTTTGAGGCGAAACTGAAGGACACTTTTGAGGATGAGAATTTTGCGTTCGATGTATATGTGCCCGAGCCGTTCGATAGGGTTAGGTTGATTGATATTAATCCGTGGGCGCCACGCACGGATCCGTTGTTGTTTAGTTGGATGGAGCTTCTGACCATGCAGCTGCCGAAACAGATGGGGCTCCCGGAGAGCGGAGATGTCGAGGTTGTCAGATTACCTTTGCGTGTCAATGGGCAGGAAGGCGTCGCTGTGGAGGAGCTTGTCAAGGAGGAGACGGAAGACGAGGACGAGGACGACGATGTGGAGGAGCTGCCATATGGAGCGCAATTTAGAGTGGTCAGGAAGGACGATCCAGAAGCGTACAACTTTGGCACAGCACCTTATAGTGCTCATAAGCTGCCAAGAGAGGTTGTGGCTGCTGGAATCGAGGGTGGTGATGCATGGAAGAAGGTGATGGAGCAGTGGGAGAAGCTTGGCAGAGGCGAGAAGCTGGATGATGACAGCAGTAGTGATGAAGAGGTTGAGGACTTTGGCGAATGGGATGCAAAGGATAGGAAGTAAACGATACCCAACACACAGAGCCTGACATTTACATCAAACTGGTCCCTGACGGCACAGACTGCCTTCCCTAATTGTCTTTTTCACACGGCCATTGCGACGCCTCCAGCACCACCGACGTTGCTGTCATCACCGGCAGATACTACTAACAGACATATACAAGAACACAGCGTAACAGATTCTTATGCTCATGGGTTGGTGTTGGCGTTAAATTGTGCTCCTTAATCCACATACACTTCCTCTCCGCTTCACGGCTTTATAGCTCTTTGCAAACGGTCTTGGCCGAAAACTGTTAGCACCCTGTTGAAGCATGCCAGTAAGAACGAAGTGGGACATGTGGAATAAGCACGGGTGAAGACTTATTTTTAGCGTGTATAAAGAGGGCGGCAGTCAACCGAGTTGAGTAGAGAGTAGAAACTAAAACTGAGTGGAAGTTCAGCGCATAAAAACGAACTTTGTGTGAGAGTTAAAATGAAAATGTAAACTACTTAACTAGAGGTACAGACATTTGCGTCGATGGTGCTCTCGTTATCGTGGTTACCACTAGCATTGTGGACTACATAACCTGGTTACTCAAGCTGTGCGTAGGTAGAGATGAAGACATCAACTGGTTGCAATGGCATTGATGTGAGTTAGTACAACATCATTCTACTATCGCAATGGCCCATAAGAGTAACATACATAACAATCTACAAGCAAGCCTCTCATTTGCTGTTCATGGATCATATTTAGGTCCCATATCATGTCTTCATTACTTGGCTTTCCTAAATCATATCGCCAACCTTCTTGGTTAATCACTCCCTCTTCACCTTCCTCCTCTTCTCCTCACTACTATAAAACTTCCCATGGCACGCCAAATAATACTTGCTAAAAAAATTCTCCGCAAAATCATCAAACTTGACATAATTCGCCCCCAGCCTATACGCCGCCGCCACACCACTAACCACCGCCAACTCATGCATATTCACCAGCGTCCAACTACCCGCAAAGAGTGTCTTATTCTTCCCGTTAATAAACATCATACCCGGCACCACACGCACGTAATGCTGCCATCTATGTCCCAGCTGATGCCACCACTTCTCTTCAATAATCTTGTCAATCGCAATCTCATCCTTGGTCCACATCTCCGCGTTCTGCTTGTTGAGAAAGATAGACTGGAAGACGTGGTTCTCTTCTGGTTTGGTGGATACGCCGAGCTCGTCGGGGCAGTCTTGGCGGAATTGGTGCTGGTAGTTTGTGCAGTCGAAGGACATCTCAATTTTCGTCGGGTCACTTTCGTAGCTCCTGGTGTAGTACATGGGTGTGAATCCTGGTGGCTCGCCGGTTGGTCCGTTTTCGAGGCCTTTTGCAAATGCAACTTGGTCCTCTTGCTCCTTCGATTTTGGCTTGGCACAGAGTTCCTCCTTGAAGGTGGTCTCGTAGTGCTTGTTGAAGTACTCGGAATCCGAATGCGTGACTGTGATATCGTCGTAGAAAGCCGCTCCGCCGAGGACCAAGCGCTCTTTCCATGTCGAGCTTTTACTCAAAATCTTAGAAACAAAGCAATGAGTGGGTAGACCATCTTGTCGCCGAAGCCCTTACGGAAGAAAGACATCCGTAGCATAACTTTGATGGGGATAAGACCGATGAAGGGCATGAGGTATTTGATGGTTTTGAGAACACGGCCAAATTTGACGACGTCCGCCGAGTACTCGTCTACGAGGGGTGAAGGGAAGACATTTGGTCCAGAAACCTTTGGGGCCTTTGTCGAATGCGACTTGGAGTTTGACTTCTTGGGGTGAGTATCCTTGCTGCTCGAAGAAGTTGAAGGTGTGCTTGAAGATCTTGCCAGGCGTTAGTAATTGCTTAACGGTTATGAATAGAGACTTACGGTAGAACCTCCTTGCACACCGTCGTTCATCCAGTCTGTGCCATACTTCTCTTTGTCGATGGGAATAGATGTTGCTTGACCGCCGACAATGCCTGCGCGTTCAATCACTGTGATCTTGAACTTGTTCGGATGCTGAGCTGGAGTGGCTGCGCACGACTGAGAGTCGTCAGAAACTGTGCGACAGCCAGAAGGGATTAAATATTAGATCTTACCATGCCAGCAGCACCAGCTCCAACAATCACCGCATTCTCTTCGTCGAATTGAGTAATGGTTCGTTCTCCATGTTGACTTATGCCTCACGTTGCGGTGCAGATATCAGAATGCTATGTCAGAACTGTCGAAACGTCAAAATCAAAAAATGACAGAATGACACAACCGCCATCTATAAAACATGGAGAAGTATATTTAGCTCATGTTGTCATGTCTCGAAGACGTCAACGATTAGCTTCGATCGGACCTGGCATTGACGATGCATGTCTCACCTTTGTGGAACACCACCAATCATGCCAGCCAATGCGGGGAAAAGCAAGATTGGGCGAGATCTCAGAACTGGCGCTGGTCCAAGAACCGCGACCTTGTTAGCTGACACGGATATCTGCAAGACCTCAAAGCTTGTAAAACAGACAAGAGAGAAGTATTTACTTCATTGTGGTCCTTTGATTGGACGTCGGTTCAGTCAGCCACATTGCATACGAGTTTACTGCTTCTAGCCAGACTTTGCTTGGCCTAATCATCGTTTAGCAATGGTTGTCGACGATAATTATTTACTTCTTGTGCGGGTCGGTTCATTCCATAGGAACACCGGGCATACTACCTGGCATGACATACTCGTCTTCCCGCCTCCGTCTCCTGATGCCCTCCTCACCGCCCTTTCCTTCCCCTTGCCTTTCTCTCAGAAATGGCCTCTCCTTCGCTGCGCGCTCCTCCGCCTCCCTCTCAACTTCCCTTCGGGCCTCGTCTCTAATCTCCTTCTCCACCTCCTTCGCCACATTCTTCGCCTCATTCCTACCCACGCTTCCCGTCATGGAGCTAGCCGCCTGTTTGGCCAGTTGTTCTGGCGTTTCCTCTCCACCTCTAGTATTCTTCTTCCTCGGCCACAAACTTGGCAGCGCGATCTCCTGGAATCGTGGCTCGACACATCTCTCGTCGAACCAGTCGTGCAGACGCTTTTCCACAAGCGAAGCAATCTTTGGCACATCCTGCAATCTGCTCCTTGAGCCGACTAGCGAACGAATGCTGAAGTCGAGCCTGTAGTCGTCCAAAAAGCTGAACGCCATTGTCGTCTTTGCCGAGTGGCCAGGACTCGTACTCGAAGGGATGAAGCTGATGCTCAAAGTTCCTGAGAACCTCACTACGCTGACTGACAGTGCAACAGGCAGGATAGCAGTCAGCGGTTTCGGATAATTGAGCAGCAACTTTGTCTCAATGGCCAAAGTAATGAAGTCGCTCAGATCGACATCCATCCTAGCTTGTAACCTTCTGCTCTCTCCTCCGCTCCCTCTTGGCGGTATGGCAAATCCATCATCGTCGACAGGAATAACACGGCAATTGCTGAAAATGGGGAAGTCCTCTCCCAAGCTCAACTCAGTGACCTTGATCTCATCCAAAAACGGTGGTCTGCTCGGACCATTCAATGCTTTGCTCAATGAGGTGAGGATTGCTCCGTCATGCTGAGCATCAGCACGGAACTGCGCAATTGTTTGTGCAATCAAGACATTGAACCAATCCAAACTCTCTGGCAGGTGTGCATGTACATTGTAGTATGTCTTGGACAGAATCGCGTTGATAGTCAATGGTGGTGGTTGTCTCAGAACTTGGCTTCTCTTCCTGCTCAGTCTTTCATTCTCGGGATTTGGACTCCCTAAGTTCTGGCTTGATCTGGTGGCAGAAGGCGGGCGGATTGTCAGGAGAGAACGCTTGTGTGCAAGTGTTCGCGAACGACGCTCTGTGGCTAAGAGTGCTGCGGTGTGGTCGGGACTGTAGGGATCGCCGAAGATGAAGTACTTGATGAAAGCGCCCAGAAGGAAAACGATGGAGAGCTGGCCGATTAGCAGACCTTGAGTGAATGAGAGTCTGAACGTGGTTAACTGGCGGTTCTTGTTAACCAGCTGAGCGGAGCTTACGATGGCTGTGTATGAATGATGGTTGTGTTCGTCATGGTGCTGTAGTTGGAGGACTAAGCCTGATGATGCATATCGAGAAAAAAAATTCCTTCGGAAGATGGTCCTTGGTTTTTCTGACTCCTTCACAACTTGGAGGAGTCTTTCTTTCTATAAGCCTTCGTGTTCAGGTTGTTGTCGCGCCCACAAAGTTCACAGCCTTGTGCCTTGGTCGTCACCAGCAAGACCCCGATATTTAGCCGAAGTCAGCCTTCGGTCTTGGCAGGCCTGTCACCTTGCTGGATACAATCGGGTTCCGAACCCAAAAATGATTCCTAGCTAAGCACATCACCAAGCCGACCAACATGCCGAAGGCAACCCTAAAGCGTGGTGACTTGCGGCCACTGAGGAACCATTTTCAACCACGGCAAGAACCAGATCCAGCACCAGAAAGCAGAGTTGGTCGAGAGACCTGGCGCAGAGAAAGTCAAAGGTCCAAGAAAAGTCAAAACAAAATCCCGTCGAACGTAACACGGAAGCTATCCGTGTCCCAGCCTTCATCGTCACGCATCAAAAGGAGAAATGTGTCGTGCCAGAGTCTCTGAGACGTCAATACAATGTACTCGAGACTGAGAACGTACACGTATTCGATGACTTCATCTCCTATTACAAAGGCCAAGTTCGTGTCGTCGACGAGGTCCGCGACCCAAAAAATCGATGGTCAGATTTGGGTGGACACGACGATTAAGCAAGAGGCCGAGAACCGTGGTTATACTCCGAATTACAATCACAGAGAATGTTTTAAGGCCGGGGAACCAGCAACTCCAAAATGGGCAGCATTTGCCACACTTCTCGGCAAGCTGTATGTCATTCCCAACTGGGTTCAAGAGCATTTTTGGGAGAGCGAAAACAGGGAAGTCTTTCTCGAGAGGTACGACAGCGTCAGCGAGTTTGACGACAGTATTGATGGGCCAAGAGAGAACTATACGCATTTGGGCGATTGGGATATCTAGCAGTAGTGCGCAAAAGAAAAAGGATGCTGTGTCTATTCTATCGCAGTCTAAGAGAAACTCATCTGCTAAGCTTTTCTAGAATCAGACCTCGTTATAACGAACGCCGCATAAATCTGGACGCCTGTTCGTTATAAGGAGGTCCCACTGTGTATCCTTCTTCGATCTGTTATCGCACGTCGACTTCGGAGTTGAAACTTAATCGATCGTCCCGCATCGACGGCTAGCAAACAAGAGAACATTGACACGAGTATGAATGGCTGCATTTTTTTCATGAGACTAGACTAACCAACCAGCAAAGGCAAATAATCAAAATCCCAAAAGAAACTACAACTCGCAACAATGCGGCCTCATCCCCTGGGAAGCCATACCCACCTATGACCGCCGAAAACATAACGCCCACCATCCACCTCACCATAGATGAGCTCGAGCCAAAGCGCTCCATAGACCTAGCCTGCGTGTCGGATAAGAAGTCGCCAATACCTATCCGCGTGCCTGGCTTCCTCGTGGCCAAAAAAAAAGACTCCGTACGTCCTCCCAAAATCCCTGCATGCGGATTAAGGGAATCTCAAAACACAACCCATTCTCCTCGCCACATTCGATGACTTCCTCAAGGAACACTCGACACAAGTATCTACCTAAAACCCAGCCCGTGATCAAAGCACGGACGGCAGACTATGGGCAACTACGACTTTTGAACCCACGCTATGCTTACGACGGCATTGGAGAGAATATGAGAAATCCGCTTTCGAAGCCCTGTTGCTTCAGCAATAAGTGGTATATTCTGACACCATGGTTGGGCAACAGAATGCATGAAGCTGGGGAGATATACGAGTTCATTAAAGATTACTTTGTCGAGACGGATGAGTATGACGAGAGTATTGATGGGCCGGGGAGCCTTTATGAATGCGAGCAGTACGGTGATCATGTGTACGGTGATCATGTCGGGAAATTATTCAGAGATTGGATAAAGGATTTCGACGATTAGAATTGAGAAAGGAAGTCTGCTTGATTCATGGATAGAATGGCCGAGGAATTTCAACCGTAGAGGACATGACAATGGTCAAGAAAACATTAGCCTAACAATGCTTTTTTTTATAATGACGCTAGTAATAGGCGACAAACCGGTTTGTTAACCGCCTCTATAGAATAAATTCATTTCATACTCGAAAACCGATTGTTATTTCTTCATTGCCCGCTAACACGCTCTACAACTTGGTCTCTTTCTCTGCGTCCTTGGTCTCCACCCCAGCCTTCTTACCATCCTTATACAAAATCTTGACAGCATCCTTGCTATACACATAGCTCGCGCCCGACCAAATTGTCGTCGTCGCAACCAGTGCCTGGAATCCCATCATCACGGCGCCCAACTCATACGGCAAAACGGGCAATGCCAGAGTGCTCCCAATCAGTCCCAACTGCAGCGCCGTATTCACCTTACTAATAAGCGTCGGTCTGACCTCTGCGCTGGGAAGGGAAAAATCCCAATACCTCGTCATTGTCTTTGGCGGCGGCAGGGAAATCCAACGATAATAGAACGCGCTGATCGCCAACCCAACATCACGTCCCAGGATAATAGCAGCCAGCCAAATTGGCAACAGGCCCTTCATGGCGAGGGTGACGGTGAGGATAGTCATCAAAGTCTTGTCGGCCAGAGGGTCGATAATAGTGCCTACAACGGTCTGCAAAGACCATCTTCTGGCTATCCACCCATCGACCATGTCGGTTATGCCGGCGTAGGCGAAGAGGCCGAGCGCCCAGGCATGCTGGTCGTGAAGGACGAGGTACCCGACTATCGGGGCGGCGACGAGGCGGGTTGCGGTTAGGATGTTGGGAATGGTGTAAATGTTCTCATGAGGTGTCACTTGCTTGAGTGATTTTGTGGCGAGCGCTTTGAGCACCTTCATGCCTTTGGGAGGGAGACTGCCACGTGTTAGTCGTTAAAGCCTGATGACTATAACCCATGAACCGGTCAAAAAGCATAAGCTGAGATAAATGCAACTCGTTGCAATCTCCAGGCATGCTTTTTCTTGGCGAAGGTTTCCACGGGAGTCCTTACACTACTGGCTTCTCATCCTTCTTTGGCTCCATTGATGAGCTTCTTCTCCATCCCATGATTTGGCTCGGAATTTCATCCCTGACCACGGTATCAGTCCCGACCATAACAGCGCTCTTTATTCATATTTACTTCTTCAGCTCCGTGGCAGTAACTGCAGTCGATTTTCTTGCTCCCGGTCCATTCCACGACCACAAACTTGCTCGGCATTGACGGGACAGTCGTAAAGGGGCAGCATTCGCCAACCCCAAGTTCCCCCTTGCACCACTCATTTGAAGCGCAAAAACACTTATATTGCCCGTACATGGCTGGCGAAACATTCTGACAAACGCCATGCTCCAACTCTGTTTTTGCGCGGCCTGTTGAAAGGCCGGCAGAGTTTGACAGCGGTGGTGGTGTGGCTGTTTGCGTTCAATGAAAACTAATAAGATTTTGGAGTTTAAATGATCAAAAACAAAAAGGTGTCGCTCAGTCGCTGTACAAAAGAAACCTCAAGTGAGAGTCAAGATCACGCCGCTCTCAAATCAAGCTTCGAGAGCTTCGGCCGTCAACAGCGCCAAGGTATATCCCGCAGGGGGTCCGTGCACGGCTGCCGCCTCGGCCGTCAAGAGCTTGGCCACTGGGCAATTCCAACCTCGACAATAGCTCATTACAGTAACTAACGACAACAACAAGAATATCAGTTCTATCTACCAGCTTAAGTATCTAGTGTTCTTAAAAAAACCAAATATTGTTACAGATGGCTGTCGACAGCGCTTCTCCATGAGACATCCATATAAGGTCTACTCGCTCTCAGATGTGCATTTGCTGTCTCATGAGCGCCTTAGACGAAGATGCTTTCCTCGCCGGTGAATTCCTGGTATTAGTTTAACTCGCGAAACAGGCTGAGTCTAGTGGCTATATAAAAAATTGCTTCTCTTACGGTTTTTTACTTGCCTCGTTTGGTGAGACCGTTTCAGCATACTAGCACAACAAAAGCGTCCAGTATCTTTTGACATTCGCCCAGAATAAGAACCTCTTTTCATCTTCCCAACGTTTTTTTTCATGATTATAATATTTTCTTAACCAAGATCCAACAAGACCCCTCCGAACTGGTGTATCGGTAACATATCCGCCTCTCATTTGATTCGTCAAGAAGTCCGCGGTTGCGCGGGGTTCGACTCCCCGGTTCGGAAAGAACCACACATCTCAGATGTGTCCAGTCATCTTTTGCATCTTTAACTGGGTCGCTTTTTCCCTTTTTGGAAGTAGAGATTGCAAGTGAGCTGTGTTTGTAGCCATCGCAGCAGTGAAACGGCGTAGCTTGGGCGACTACAGTCAGAGTGTTGCTTAGCTGGTTGCCTGAGTCACTCTGGATTCCGAGACTCGTTTGATGCAGTTCTTAGCAGTGAATCGACAATAATGTAGACGGTAGCTAGCATAGGAGGGTAAGTAGCAGTGTGGGTCTTCATAGAAGACTAGTCCTGCGTGATGGTGATGGGGATGGTGATGTGATACTTGTTACTTGAGAAGAGAGCACCAAAAGTTAATGTCCGTCTTCAGTCGTCTCGAGAAGCTGGTCTGGGAAGTTCCTGCAGCATAGGTGAGCACGAAGTACAGCAGCATGCGCCAAGTTGGAAATCTCCGCGGCTAAGGTACCAAAGAGCGGTCTGCAGGCACAGTGAACCCTCGCGGCGAGGAAGATGCCATCACCGAGAAGCACAGGACGAGAACCTGACGTCGTACGAAGGGTGATCTCGAGATAGACTCCATCTCCAGTTCATTGGTTAAGCGCGTTAAGCGCGTTAGGCGATTAGTGATTCGATATCAGAGTTCGAGGCCATCGATGCTTTTGTTTAGTTGCAGACTGTCTCAAACGTGTTTCGCCAATCACGAGTTGGCGGTGGGACGGTTTACCTCTTTCAAACATCCACATTAATCGACGGAGAGCACTTGGCAAGTCTCCGTGGCGGCCTCCCCCATACACGACCTGCTGCCACAAGGTAAGCTCGTGCCGCTCGCTGCGGTGTGACGGGAGGCTGTGGGAGCTGCTTGAAGATCGAAGATGCGCTACGCGAGTGACTCAGGCGGCGAGATGGTTACCTTCGGCGAATAACTGTGGGGGCAGCCGTTTGGATAACCTCACGCCGACGAGAAATGATGCATCTTTTGACAGACCTTCGAACCTGAATACGAATTCGGCCTGTGCCGGATACCACTTCAATCCATCTGTCCTTCAGATAAGAAGCTCCTGATTTGTACGTCTTTTGTTCGACGATAGGACGGCTACAGTCCGTAGAAAGTGAGTAGAGGGGAAGTGCAGATTTGAGTCCAAAGATGGAGAAATCAAGCATCGCTTGGGATTTCTTGACCGCCAGCCTGGATAGCGATGGCGTTGTGACTCCTCGCACAACTTACTTCTAGCTTGGATAAAGAGATTATTTGCCATTGAAAATAGGCTGCGCTTTCAGTGGCGTCGGGGGGGGTGCTTATGCAGAATAAGAGCTATTGAGATGTGTTTGATGGTGTGCGGAGATTGGAGCTGTGTCTCACAAAAAGGGTGGAAGGGTGCGAAGGATGAGTAATGAGGAGTCGCCGTAAGCCAGATACGAGTACGCGATAGCCAGAGTTGACTTCGAGCGCGGGCATGAACACCATCTCCACAGCCCGAATTGGAACTATTCAAGTCAACCCGACTGGGTCTACCAAACATCAAAATTTCGAGGATTAAAACATCAAGAAATAAAAAGAAGCTTCTCACCCACAATTGCCAAACGTCGCAGGCATCGCCAAAGAACGCCGATCTGCACATTTGTCCCACCATTTCTTCGGCCTACTTTACTGCACGCGATAAGAGACTAGTGTAAACTGCCAATCTTGACGTATCTTGGTCAACTCTCGCCTCTCGCGGTCAACGGTGATCAAACGCCGAGCGACGAGTTTGATTCTCACTCGCCATCACAACAACTCGACATCTTTGTCCGCGACACAGAGATAGAGACTGTACAATTGTCTCTTACACAGACAACGTGTAGACTACTAGAAGAGCGAAATACATACACCTCAATTTGCAGCTGGCATTCCGTCAGTGCATGCGGTGTGATCTCACGACTTCCCACGAACGCGCATTGGAGAGAGGGATTGTAGGAGAAATGGAGGTTCAAGGAGGAACTGCTGCCGTTGCAGTTGGACATGCTTCACACAAGTTCGCTCACTGTGGATGGCCGATATGGAGAGTTGATGATTTCACAAACTGCTTCCAGCGCGAGTATGTCTTTAAACTGCGAATGGCCGAACTGGGCTGCATTGGATGCGATACTAACATTTCTCCAGCTATTTGAAAGAGCTGTTACCACTCATCGCGGTCGCCCTTTCGCTTCTTTTCATAATATACAACACGATCAACCAAAAGCTCGCCGGACGGAAAGCTAAGAGCTATCAACAATTAAATAATGGCGGCAATCTTTTCCGCCAACCAGTTCACAGCGCTGGATCCGATACCGAAGACGACGACGAAGATGAGGGACTCGCCATCGATGGCGGCAGATTGGCTCTGGCTAAGAAGTCCACTAACACATCCGTCGCCATGGTTGACCGCCCAAGCGGACAGTATCTCTGGATGGTAGTTGAGGAGCTTGCGCTGCTCGGTCTTATTGCTGTCAGCACCGCCGCATATTTCACTCAGGCATACGGAAAGCGCGGCGTAATGACTGCCATCGTGCAGGCCAGCATCTGGGCATATATCTTCGTCCTCGCAACTCTCCGACTGACGCTCTCGAAGACGAAGTACAGAGTCCCACGTCTCTGGAACCACACGGCTATGCTTTATACGATTATGTGGATCTTGGCCATCATCAGCTTCCGCTCGGTTCTTATCCATCCTCGCTCGGAGCTCACCGAGGCCTTGATCATTACCGACTTTGCACTTAACTCCATACTCTTCGGAATTGCCGTTACAACTCGTAAGGGAAACAAGGCCGTGGTTATGGAATGGGAGAATGGCATTGAGCCCTCCCGTGAGCCATTGGCCAGTATCTTCTCTATTGTGACCTTCTCCTGGGTCGATCCAATTGTCTGGAAGGGATACCACAAGACGTTAGAAATTTCTGAAGTGTGGAACCTGCATCCAAAGGACAAGAGTAAAGCTGTTTTGGAGAGATATCGTGCTGTGCCAAAGGCCTTCAAGCTTGCGTGGCATTTGCTTTACTTCTTCCGCGGTGGCCTCTTCGCCCAGTGTGCCTATGCTTTCTTCTCTGCCTGGTTCACTTTTGCGCCAACTTTGCTGTTGAAGGCTATCCTGGAGTACATTGAGAACCCTGGAGAGACTCCAAGAAACGCGATCTGGCTTTATGTTATCCTTCTCGCCTTCTCCGACATCGTCAGATCTCTCCTTGATCAGCAAGCTCTCTGGATTGGTCGCAAAATCTGTATCCAGCTGCGCGCCATCATCATTGGAGAGATTTATGCCAAGGCACTTCGCAGAAAGGCGGCTGCCAGCGGTGACACTGTGCTCGGAGAGAAGGCAGACAAGAAGGCCGCTGAAAAGCAGGGCTTCTTCAAGCGTATCTTCGGGGCCAAGAAGAAGGAGGCTGATAACACACCTGATGCTGCTGTTCCAGAGGTCGCCGTTGGCGCTCCCCAAGGTGAAGAGAACACCGAGAAGGGAGACTCCGATGTCCAGGTCAACGTTGGAACCATCATCAACTTGATGTCTGTGGATGCCTTCAAGGTGTCTGAGATCAGTGGTTATCTCTATTTCTTACTTTCCCTTGCGCCAACTCAGTTGCTTGTCTGCATCATCCTGCTCTATCAGATTCTTGGTCTGTCCTCGATTCCAGGTCTTATTGTCATGGTTTTACTTTTGCCAGTCAATATTGGTTTCGCTTTTGGTTTCGGAAGAGCCCAGAAGAAGATCATGGCTGCCACTGATCAGCGTATTCACACCACCAACGAGATTTTGCAGAACATCCGCATTATCAAGTACTTCGCTTGGGAGCATCGTTTCAGCAAGCTTATCAACGAGAAGAGACAGGGCGAGCTCAAGGCTCTCCGCGGCAAGTACATTATTTGGTCCTTTGCCGTGGCTGTCTGGAACACTGTGCCAGTTGCCATCACTTTCTTCTCCTTCTTGGTCTATACCCTGGTGGAGAAGAAGCCACTTTACCCATCTGTCGCCTTCACCGCTATCTCGCTCTTCGGTATTCTGAGGGTGCCACTTGATCAGCTTGGAGACATGATTGCTCACGTCAACGAGTCCAGCGTTTCCATCAACCGTGTCGAGGAGTTCCTCAACGAGGAGGAGACTGAGAAGTACGACCAGCTGGCACACGACAATGTTGATGAGAACGGAGATGAAATCATCGGATTCGAGGATGGATGCTTCTCCTGGGCCAGCAAGTCCGAGGTTGTCGCCGAGGGCCAGTCACCAGCTTTCAGACTCCTTGATCTCGATATCAGATTCGCTATCGGCAAGCTCAACATTATCGCAGGTCCAACTGGTTCTGGAAAGACTTCTCTTCTTATGGCTCTTCTTGGTGAGATGTCGTCCATCACTGGAAAGGTTCATTTACCAGGTGGCTACAGCCGTGAGGATGTCAGACCTGATCCGGAGACTGGACTTACCGAGACTGTTGCCTACTGTGCTCAGCAAGCTTGGCTCGTGAACGCCAACATCAAGAACAACATTCTTTTTGCTCAGGACTTGGACGAGAAGAGATACCACGATGTTGTTGTTGCCTGCGCCTTGGAGCGCGATTTCGAGATTCTTGACCATGGAGACAAGACGCTTGTCGGTGAGAAGGGCATCACCCTCTCTGGTGGCCAGAAGCAGCGCATCTCTCTTGCCAGAGCTCTATACTCTAACTCTAGACATGTCTTGCTCGACGACTGCTTGTCCGCCGTCGACTCGCACACAGCCAAGTGGATCTTTGACAACTGCATCACCGGGCCACTCATGAAGAACCGTACCTGTATTCTGGTCACCCACAACCTTGCGTTGTCTGTTCCATTTGCCGATCACATCGTCGTCCTCGACAACGGTCGTGTTGCCATCCAAGGCAGCGCCGAGACCGTTGTGGCGTCTGGCAAACTTGGTGAGGATGTTGATCTGTCTGGCAGCCAAGCAAATGTGTCCAGGATCCCATCTCGTTGCCCTTCATCTGTCGGCGATGGAAGCGAGGAGACTTTAATCGACCAACAGAAATCCCGCGAGGAGCACGGAATTGAAGGCATTGATGAGCCACTGAAGAAGACGATCTCCAAGCCAGCTCCGGTCGACCCAATGGACGAAGGAAAGGCCGAGGGAGGTGTCAAGTACGAAGTCATGGTTCTTTACCTTAAGTCTATGGGCACATGGTGGTTCTGGCTTCTTGCCGTTATTGTCTTCGGTGTTCAGCAATTCGCAGCACTCGGCGCCAACATCTGGGTCAGACAGTGGGCCAACCAGTACGACATGGGCGAGGAGTCTATTAATGCCTCCTTCATGCAGCCATCCAGCTTCCTTGGCGGACCAGCCTCCACGCACGCCATTCAGAACGCTCCCGGCTTCAAGAAGTTCATTCCATTCTTCAGTGATAGCTTCTCCTTGAAGACTATGATCGCTGGAGACGTCGACGTCGGATTCTATCTTATGGTCTATGCTGCTATCGGCACGGGTGGTATGCTTGTAGCTCTCTTCAGAGACTTGTGGCTCTTCTATGGTTCCCTCACCGCATCTTGGGTTATTCATCAGACACTTTTGGAGAAGGTCACTCGCGCCAAGTTCAAGTTCTTCGATGTTACCCCTCTTGGACAGCTCATGAACCGCTTCTCTAAGGATTTGGAGTCTGTGGATCAAGAAATTGCTCCTATTGCTGTCGGAGTTGTTGGATGCGGTCTCGGTATATTAGTTACCATTGGTCTTATCAGTGCCATCACTCCAGGTTTCCTGGTTGCTGCTGTTTTCATTGCTGCCATCTACTGGTTCCTCGGCAACTTCTATCTTCGCTCTTCCAGAGATCTCAAGAGACTCGAGTCTGTTCAAAGATCCCCACTTTTCCAGCAGTTCGGCGAGACCCTTACCGGTATCACTACTATTCGTGCATACGGAGATGAGAAGCGTTTCATCCGTGACAACATCCACAGAGTCGACACCTACAACAGACCATTCATCTTCCTGTGGGCTGCCAACAGATGGTTGTCCTTCCGTATTGATGTTATTGGTGACCTTGTTGCTTTCTTCGCCGGTGTCCTTGTCATTCTCAGCATTGGCAAGATCGATGCTGGTTCGGCTGGTTTGTCCCTCGGCTACGCTATTGGTTTCACGGAGAACATGCTCTGGCTTGTCCGTCTCTACTCTGCGTTCGAGCAGAACATGAACTCTGTCGAGCGTATTAAGGAGTACCTTGATGTCGAGCAGGAGGCTGCTGCTGAGAACGAGAAGACCCAGCCAGCTAAGAATTGGCCCAGCCAGGGATCGGTCGAGTTCATCAACTACACCACCCGCTACAGAGAGGATCTTGACCCGGTCCTAAAGAACGTTACTTTCCGCATCAACCCACTCGAGAAGGTCGGAATTGTCGGCCGCACTGGAGCTGGAAAGTCTTCGCTTGCTTTGGCGCTCTTCCGTGGTCTCGAGGCTGAGGAAGGCAAGATTCTTATTGACGGCGTCGATGTAGGCCTCATCGGCCTTCGCGATCTCAGAGAAGCTATCACTATTGTGCCACAGGACCCAACACTCTTCACTGGCACCATTCGCTCTAACCTTGATCCTTTCAGCTTGTTCACCGACGAGGAGATCTTCACTGCTCTTCGTCGTGTCCAACTGATCGGCGTTAACGATTCCGTTGTCCAAACTCCAGCTGTTTCCCGTCCAACCACTCCAGGCGCGATCAACGGCCTAATCAAGGATGTCATTGCTCAGGAAACCCTCAATACCGCGGCCACCAACAGCAACAGCACCTTGATCGAAATTGGTGCCGGCGTTTCCGGAATCTCCACCCCAACCAACAAGAACATCTTCCTCAACCTGCACTCTCCAGTCGCTGAGTCCGGCAACAACCTCTCTCAAGGCCAGCGCCAGCTCTTGTGCTTGGCTCGCGCCTTGCTCAAGAACCCAAAGGTGTTGATGATGGACGAAGCCACTGCATCCATTGATTACTCCACAGATAACAAGATCCAGGAGACGATTAGGGAGTTGCAGTCTACTATCATTACTATTGCGCATCGTTTGCAGACTATTGTGGATTATGATAAGGTGCTTGTGCTTGATAGGGGCGAGGTTGTGGAGTTTGGTCACCCGCATGACTTGTTGACAAAGAAGGATGGAACGTTTAGAAGCATGTGCGAGACTAGTGGTGAACTTGCTGCTTTAAAGAAGGCTGCGAGAAAGGCGTTCAATAAGGGTCAGCTTGTTGATGTGGAGGCCACTGACGAGGATGAGGAGGTTAGCACGGCGAATACTGCTGTCGGTAGCAAGAGTGGTAGCAAGACTGGAAGCAAGACCGGTAGCAAGGCCGGTAGCAGCAACGGAAGTGAGAGTAAGTAAAAGTGAGTAATTGGGGAGAGATGAGAGGAAAATTGATGGCCTGAAGCGCGGATGAAGAGCAGGGCGAGGGGGGAACAAAAATGGTGCGAGCTATTGGAGCGTGCAGTTGTGTAAAAATGTTCATACCAACATAGCGGTTCTCCTTAAGAGGATATGGAGTTGGGAATCTGATTATTTGCTACGAACCCTTTCGTCCCCCTCGCATGACACTACAATATTACCATGTTACTATGTTACAATATTGCACCTTTGCAGCATCATCATCCATACAGCCGTAATAGCATCTGTAACCTTGAGCTTCTCCGGCGGACTGTTCTTGCACTGCGTATGAAGCCGGTGTATAGGTCTGCGTGCGGTTGAACCAAAAGTACCAACCGACTATGATGTATGAGCCCCGGTGAGTCCTTATGTCAACTAACAATTTCTCTGCCGACCTCTTATCTCAATGGCTATTTACGTAAACTGGCCCTGGCCAACACTGTTTTGTGCCAGATATAAAGCAGCCGCAACCACACGTAATATAAAGGGCAGCAAGGATCAAAATGTCTAACCCCTTTAGAGACATGGATTCTGATTTTCTTTGTAACTGTTTGAAAGAAGTTGGAAGTGGGCGGACCCCCACGAGCCGCCTGTCGAGTGCGATTCTTCGGTCGAAGAACCCATGTGCAAGGTCTCCTCCGAGTATGGTGATGTACTCGATCTATCAACGCTGGGCATGACCCAGCAACAGTCAGAACATCCAAGCATGCAGCACACGGATTCCAACATAAAAGATTACCAGCAATCTCAGAAGAGACAGGCAGACAAATCGGAAACTGGGCAGTCAGCAGCAAAACGACAACATCTCGTGTTATCGAAATCGGAAGTTGAACGAATTCGAGTGGCGACAGATGAATGAACATTGCCTGGCAGCTCTATTGAATGGGACACTTACTCTGATTTCTTGTCGCGAGCGATTGGTCTTGACTGTCACAAAAATTGTCGGTTGTATGTGAAGTTTAGCGTGTGCATTTCTGCTACATTCCATCGCTCTACCCAACGAACAGACCATCTCGCCACTCCATCAGCCATCTCAGACTATCCTGCCGCTATCCCAACATCCGATTACACTACCTACCACCTTACACGGATGGCTTCGGATGGGTTTCCTCGATCCAGAAGGTACTCAATGATGTCCAGTTGGCCTGGATCTTCCCATTCGTTTCCTCTAACGTACGCTTTTGATACCCATTTGAGCGCTACCACTCTGGCAGTCAAGCAAACGCGGATTCCAGGCCAAACATCATCCCACTTGCGGAGCTTGACCATGCTTGGAATACCGTGTGCTTTGAGGCCCAGCTGATTGCGAGGCGGCTTGCAATGAAGCTTGAACCTGTAGTGCTGATGTCGAAATTGGGGGCTGCTAATGCCGATATGGGAGGCGGATGATTGTGCGACATTGGGTTGTACTTGTAATGAGGTCGTTGCAACGGTGTAGTTGATAAAACGCGGTCAAGATTCGCGGTAGCAGAATGACGAGCGGCCTGGCAGATACTTGAGTGGTTGGTTGATGATAGTGGTTATGGCTGTGCAATAATGACAGCAACTTGCCGTACTGGCCGGAAACAGGCTAATTGTGAGTGGCTTATAAGCTATTAACTATTTAGGTTGAGAATTGTCACAGCAACACCATGCAACTTACCTTTTGCTCCGCTAGGAGTGGGACATGATAATGTGCGCTGGGTATGCTTTATAGATGGGTGGAGGGTTGAGATGTGCGTCTGGGTGTGGAAGTGATACCGTTAGAAGGGACCATGTGTAGGTGGTGGTAGTTAGGAAGATGACTGAAAATAGACGAGTGTGGACTATGAATGGTAGGGTGGTGACGCTCATAATAAGACGGATATGCACAGTGGAAGAAGGCGACGGAAAAACGTAAATGTCCTGTCATGGCACTGACTGTTGCAATGAAGGAGTCGTGAATCAATCTATTGGCAAATCCGTCACGATGAAAGGGCAAATGAGAGTATGTTGCCGTGAAGCTTAGAAGCCGATTTATTGTCCCCGAACCTATCAATCATCTCATCAAAGCTCTCCACCTCCTCCATCCAATTAGCGATAAAATCATCCAACTCTGGACTCCCATCCATCCAACTTCCTCTTCAACCACGGCGGCAGGATGTAATACCTGCGCCCAAGCACAATCAACTTGTTTGGGGCCGTCTTCATCCGCTCACCCACATTGTCGAAGACATATGCACGGTTCTTGCACTCCAGGTCCAAAGTCGTAGCTACTGAAAACGTGCCCTCGGCCTCTTGTACCGTGCGGCGTCGTAAATGAGGACCTGGACGAATATTCCTTTTTGAAAGCCTCAAAGTAAGATTTATTATGCTTAAACTCATAATCGGTGAAGGCATCAAGACGGGAGAGCGGGATAACGTAATCGGTCTTGCTCTTCCTGTCGGTGTACACAGTTGCCGGTGCGCGGATAGTGGTTGGTACGGCGGCGGCGGTTTTGATAGGGGGGAATTTGGTGGGGAGGTCAGTGGCGTCGGAGTCGTTGCTGTCGTCGATTTGGGAGTCGTCACCGTGGTCTGACGACGAACTGTTTTGCACTTTTGTTGACCCTTCCTATGGTTTCTTCAACATGTCGAGAGAGAGAACGCCTTGGGGAGCGATGTAAGGAAGCCTTGCTCTTTGAGAGGCTTTGGCACGCTTTGGTGGTGCTTTTGGCATGTTGAGATTTGTCGTTCACGTGGGAAGGGTTTGTGATTGCTTTCGCTGTAGCTCGAAGATCCAACGTGTTGTAGGAGGTGATGGACGGGGAAGATGTGTCAGCGGTGCTGCCCAACCTGGAGGTGAGTAGGCTAAAACTGTTTGTGGTTGCAGTGTTTATTTATCGAAACAGTGAACGCGCTGAAGATACTGCTGTTGTTGTCAGAGTGAACGCATCAGCGCGAGGCGAAGTGCTATATAATGACCGGCCGCCGGTGCCTGAGCACGTGGGTCAATAAGAGTGAATCCCTGCAAAAAAGGTCGTGACAGTATGAAGCATTATTGCTTTAAGGTTTTGTTGGCCATTATTCTAGCTTCCGCGTCTGCCGGATCTCGTCCATTTTGATCCATGAATTGAAGTATACCTTGTTTCGCAATTCCTACCTCATGGAGAAAAACCGGTTAGCATGGGACGAAGTCTACAGAGCGCGCGCTCTTCTCTTTCATAAACCGCAAGAGGTCCGCACTTCGAAGTTAACCGGTCAGAAATTCCTTCAGCATTCGGCACAAATAGTCCACAATCAAGCGTCATGGAAACCGATTAAACAATTAGAACAGTTCTTGATAATGCACATCTATAACAAAAAGCACCATGCTTTTGGCACACTATAGCTATACATGGACGCCTCTTTCAGCGTCTCTTCCCGAAATATATCAGAATACATCCAAACGGATTTATCCCATAATCATACCCTTCATACCAGCCATATCACCCTCCTTGGCAGCAATCTCAAAGTATCCGTAGATAATAGTAACAGCCAAAAGGATACCAGTTCCAGAGCCAAGAGCACCCATCAAATCAGAAGCAACAGAGAGGGCACCAATGCAAGCACCACCGAAAGCGGCCGCAGTTGGAATAATGCGCTTCAACTCCTTGTACATGCTCTGCTCGCGGTGACCAGCCATGACAAGTCCCTGGTCCTTAAGTTGCTTAGCAACATCGCGTGGGGAGGAGCCCGAAACCTCAATCCAAGTCTTGGAGAAGACGGCGCAGGCAATCAACATGTAGGCGATGTAGACGGCGGTGTGGATAGGGTCGAGGAGCGCATCGGTGAAGTTCAATGGTGGAGACATGTAGTATGCGATACCAGAGGTAGCGAAGAGCTGAGCAGAACCCTCCTTGGCCTCCCAGGTGCCGAAAAGACGGACGAGAAGGTTATCAGAGAAGCGGGAGTAGAGCATCTGCGAGATAAGGAAGACGTTGGAGGAGAGGGCGGACTGCAACATGATTGGCATGTTGGAGGTGTAGAACAGGCGGACTGGGTAGGAGCCGCGGGCACCACGCTGACGGGAGGACTTGACTGGGATCTCGACGCGGAAGCCCTGGAGGTAGATGACGGCGGCGAAGACGGCGAGGGTAGCGAGCAAGTTGGAGATGTTTGGGAGGTTCTGGCGGTAGAAAGCCTCGTAGAGAGCGCGCTGCTTGTTTGGCCAGGTGAGGAGGAGGTGGATGAGTGCGATAACGGCACCCTCGAACTCTGGGCCACGGCCGGTGTTGATGGTGGTTGGGGAGAAAGCCTTCCAGATAATGGACTCGCAGATATTGGTGGCAATGAAGAGGGAAATTCCGCTTCCAAGACCGTAACCCTTCTGGAGGAGCTCATCGAGGAGAATGACGATCAAGCCAGCAACGACGAGCTGGAGGATGAGGAGGAAAACGACACCGGCGCCGAGGTCAGATGGCTGTCCGTAAAGACCAGTGAAGACGTAGACGGTGGCCTGCCCCATGGACAGAATGATGGCGAACAGCTTCTGAGCAGTCTGGTAGAGCTCGCGATCGGACTTCAAGTCGAGGTTGACGTCGATGAGGTGGGTACCAGCAAGGAGCTGGAAGACCATGCCGGAGGAGATAATTGGGGTAATACCCAATTCCATGAGAGTACCTCTGTTGGAGGCCATCATCATACGGAGCCAGTACAATGGATCAGAGGTGTCGGAAGAGACAATGCCGTACAATGGCATCTGGCTCATGACCAAGAAGATCAAGAGAGTCAAGCCGGTCCACATGAGCTTCTGGTTGAATGGGACCTTTGTCTCTGGCTGCTGAACCTCTGGAAGGAACGGCGTGAATGGCTTGATCAGATCAAGAAAGCGGACTTCATGGCAACCAGTTAGTAATGCTCTTTCTCCAGAGTGCTGGTAGCTGTGTGCGTGCTATGGCGCACTATGCGCATAATGAAGCTATCATCAGGGATATCGGACTTACGGCCACTCATCTTGACGGATTTTCTATATGAAAACCTCGCAGACGCGGAATTAAAAGGTTAATGAGAAGAGGAGGGTGCAAGAAGCGAAAGTATGCCCTTCTGCTGGTGTTGTCGTGGTTGAATGAGAGAATTGTCGCCGTGTCGAGGAGGCCAGATGGTTTGTCTGGAGCTGCCAGAAACGCATTCGCTTGGACTTTTAGTGGGGACCGTGAGTGAAGCCAGATTGTCAAGTAGAGAGGTGCACGTGATGCAAAGCTACCCTGCTGGCCGAAGCTGCATGTTGGGACGTGAGGGGCCAGCCTCGTGGGCGATAAGGGGATAAGAAAGTGTCCATCGCGGTCACACGGAAAATGCGCCGTGAGCCAACCGGGCGCAACTTTACCTTCTATTTAATCCAACTGTCAATGGCTGAGAGTAGAACGCGAAACTCATGCTTCGCTCCCTCTACGCCCATTTCAGAAGTCCCATAATGAGCTCAAAAGCGCCAACGAACCCCCTTGTCGTTGTGCTCGGCGCGACAGGAACAGGCAAAACCCAGGTTCGTGCCGCCCAATAATCACTGCTACTGCTCCTCACTGACAGTTGCCCAGTTAGCTGTTGACATTGCTCTCGCGCACAATGGCGAGATTATTAACGGCGATGCCATGCAGATGTATGATGGTTTGCCAATTATAACAAATAAAATTACACCAGCCGAAGCCCGCAGCGTCCCACATCATCTCTTTGGCAACATCTCCGTCTTCACAGTACCATGGACTGTCGCGCATTTCAAGAAAGAGGCGGAAGGCATCATAAAGGAGATTCGCTCGAGGGGAAAGCTTCCGATTCTAGTTGGGGGAACACATTACTATACACAATCATTGCTGTTCGAAGACAGCATCGTCAACCACCATCCCGAAGGCGAAGAAGAACCCTTTCTAAGCCGCGAAGAAATCGAGAAAAGATGGCCCATTCTCACCACACCGACATCACAAATCCTAGAAGAGTTACGAAAAGTTGACCCCATAATGGCAGACCGCTGGCACCCGAAGGACCGACGGCGCATCCAACGCTCTCTTGAAATATATCTTACACTGGGAAAGCGCGCGTCGGATATCTACAAAGAGCAGCAAGCGAAGAAGGCAGCCCTCGAAAGGGAAGCAGCGGCGCGCAATGCGCTGTTCAACACCGGGGCTGCGGTTAAGCTCAATGATACGCTCCTCTTCTGGACACATGCCGACCCGGAAGTGCTCAAGACACGACTCGACGAGCGTGTGGACAAGATGGTCAGTGGGGGCCTGCTGGAGGAAGTGCATGAGCTGGCAGCGCTAGAGAAACGAAATCTGGAAGCTGGACTCCCGCACGATCCATCGGGCGGAATATGGGTGTCGATCGGCTACAAAGAGTTCCGCACATACGTCGGGCTGATAGCTGCACCTGGCACACAAAAAGAGAGAATCGAGGAAGAGATGGCGTACGCGATCAGGATGACGAAAAATGCGACACGACGATACGCAAACAGCCAAGTGAAGTGGATCAAGACCAAACTCGTGACGGCGCTAAATAACGCTGAAGTTCTGGACCATCTATACCTCGTGGATGGCACCGATGTTTCCGCGTTCTCAGAGAACTGCGCGCAGCCGGCTACCTCTATTACTGGGAAGTTCCTTGCTGGCGAGGAGCTGCCGAAGCCAGAGGAGGTTTGCAAGACGGCGGCGGAGATGCTGGCTCCCGTCCGTGAACATGAATACCAGGCGAGACCGGATCTTTGGGTTAGGAAAACGTGCGAGACTTGTGGGACGGTGGTGGTGTCGGAGGAGCAGTGGGAGATACATCTTGCTAGTCGGGCGCATAGAGGGCGAGTGAAGAAGATGTTGAAAGTGGAGCGGAATGTGCAGGCGCAATTGGCGAAGGCAGCATTGCTTAAAGAGGCTGAAAGGGCCGAAGAGGCGCCTAAGGCTCAAGATGGCGAGGGAGAAGAAGACACACCTCAGTCAAAGGCACTAAAGGAGTTAAGGACGAAGCTGGAAGCTACTAAAGAAGCTCTCCAGAGAAACGAGCAACGACTGCTCGGCCGTGAAGCAGAATTCGCGAAGCAGAAACAAGCCTTAAGCGAGCAAGCGGAATCCCTTTTGGATGTATTGGACGCAGCATACGATGCGACGGAGGCACCGAACGAAAAGACGCCACCTAGATGAGATGCCATGTACTTATAGAGGGTAGGTTAGGATACCCAGCGTAGTTATCTGCCCGTTGTATGTACAGTTTCGATGGATGAGATGGCCATCTGTTAGACCACAATATACTGTCCTCCTCCTCTCAGCGCCAATCATTCATCATCATTAGGATATCTCATCGTGGCTTCATCTTCGACTATATTCCACTGTACCGTAACAAGACTTCATGCCCAACATCTTCGGAGGCTGTCGCGATGGATCTCTCCTGCCATACTACACAAAAGAATAAGCCCGACGGACAGATGAGCAAAAGTTCGGACAAAATCAAAATGGAAAGCATTGTGAAGTAATGATGCACACAAATGCTATTAGTGCAACCAGTGCCAAGCACAAGCTAAATGGAAATAATATCACCATCAATCCAGCTACTGTTATCGATGTTGCTGCCGTTTAGCCTAATAACGCTAATTTGACTACCGCAATTTGGCACCATTCCGCGCGCCAGCTCCATCCGAGAACTTTTGCATCCAGCCATAAAAAGGTTGTGCTCATGAGCTTGTGGTGATCTCAAATCTAGTTGCCGAGGGCCAGAGAGCAGCCGCGGGCACGTTTTATGGTGAAATCAAAAGGTGTTCTCAGTTTAGGTTTGTTGGTGCGTGACAGGGGATTAGTGTGGTGAAGTGCAAGTGAGGTTATGCATTCAGACTATGTAAATGGGAGTACTGAGCAGGAAAACAACCGGCTGGAGAGTAAGAGTGCTAGGGGTTCTGCTGAGGGTAATGAATATTCAGGGTAGAATGGCTAGACTCAGCAGATGGCAAGCAAAGCATGAAAACAAGGGTTGTGAATGAAGAACCTAATTGCGATTTCGTATTCGATATGTCGTATACTTGAGCATGTTGCTGAGCTGACGAGATGCTCAGCGTACCTGAGACGCCTTAACTCCTTGTCCCACCCGTTTTGGTATCCTTTCCTCTATAACTTTCACCACCACATCTCTTTATCTCTTCTAGTTCTTTCCTTTGACCTCATCCCTCAAAGTTTGGATGATGTTGTCTACCTGATCCATATCGCCGGCATCGACACTGCCAAAGTCCCTTCCTCTGGACTTCATCTCCTCAGTAAAAGCATCCATCGCCGACTGCATGTTTCTCATCGCTGAGCTCAGAGCGTAGATTGCCTTCCTTCTGACAGACTCCTCTTCTTTCTCACTGGTAGCAACCTCAACCAACGGCTTAATTCCCCCCTCCTTAACAAGCATAGTCTGGGACTTGAAATTATTCTGTACTGCCGTCCCCACACACCAAGCCGCATATTTCTTAATCTCCGCCTCCTCATCCTTCAGACACTTCAGCAAATCCCCCCACAAATTCAACGGCTCCATCAAATTCGCATTATCCAGATTCTCAATAAGCTGCTCGAAATTATCGAAAGCCACAAGACGGTTCTCTAAGGAGTTTTCGGGCGACGGATCGTGGATGGCGGCCATAGATATCTTCATCATTTCGGCGTCTGAAGGGCCGTTACTGAAGAGGGAGGCGAGCGCATCGGCGTTGAGGGCCCCCCTGGCTTCGGATGTTATGGCCTCGGGATTGGTTTGTGCTTCGACGGACCATTTGAGGAGGGAGTTGAGGTTTGGATCCATTTTCGTGGTTTGAATGTGTGCGTTGTGAAGGTTTGAAGTGTGCTTCAGAGGTCAAGTGATTGTTTTCGTGGGTTTATTTGGACTGATGTGACGTCGTGGAGGGGTTGTCTGTGAGACTTGAGTTGGTGGTTTGAGAAATATTTCGGGGGGTGGTAATCGAGATAAGATAAGACGCCCGATAAGGTGGTGATTTTGGTAGACGAGCTGGTGGGCGAGATTTTGAACCTCGGATGTGATTTTCTGGCCGAGTTCATAGACTTTTATGTTTCAAATTGCATCTTTGTAACGGGCATGCAATCTCTTATATCTGTGGACGGTGAACTAAAATAAATGACTCAAACTCGTAGCGAGCGCACCCGTTTGAGTATATATTGCCATGGTGTTCGTGAACCTTCTTGTGCTTTCCTCGAGACATCTAGCCTGAGGCAGCAAACTTGCGACCTTGGTGGTAGTCTTTCAGTAGAGCATAACTTCTCCTAATGCAGCCTGCTAGACAGGCAAATGAGGCTCAAATATCTATTGCCATTTTAGCCTTCTCCTATGTCTCTTCGTTTCCGAAGCAGGTCTCCACGTGGCTAAAGTGTTCGTGGCTGTGCGTTCTCTCTCCAGCGCCAGATCTGTCTAATCTGCACGAGTCTGGGTCGGATACCCCACTAATACTGCCCTTCCTGCCCCTCCCTGTCTAAATTAGGCGCGGCGCTGAGAGGGGGCGACCGTGAGGACACTTCGACATTCCCGACCGTGCCGTTGAGGAACCTTTTGAACGGGTCCCCCACCGCCAACGCCTGGGCTTGGGGAGGCCTCTGTAAAAGGAAGGGGGTAGGGAGCTTCCCCCCCCTGAAGTGCTATGACTAGGAGATACCTCACCCTGAAGCAGGCTACGGCTACGGCGTGCCTGCTGCAGGATGAAGACTCTGTCGCGGCTATTTGCCCATGTGACCGCGATCACATTCTTGTGTTCTTGTGTTCTTTGTGTTCCAGTATTAGCCGCCAAGAGGGGTACGAGTACACATAGAGCAGCCTGGCAGGTACCTGAATTCTTTGCTCATAACCAAAAATCAAGCTTTGGATGTCGTGAGCATGGAGCTGGGCGGGAGAGACGGTACGCGCGTACGGTGGTTCAGGGGATCCGGCAGGTGTCTTTAGCAAGCGTAATTATAGTAATAGCAATTGCAACACATTAAATAACAGAGCCATTCCCAATTTAAACAGAATTAGCCTCTTTTTTAATAGATGAAAATTCTTGTGGTTGTCGGATTCCTGGGTCGTGCTTGTGTCTCTGCACCTCCCAGCCTCTCAAGACTGTCAAGTCAGACTGGGCCATTAGAGTAAAGCGGCAACTTCCCTGTTCGCCTAGTGCGCACTACAACATCGTCACATCGCCGACTACTTCCTCCCTTCCCTTTTACCTCCTCCACATACCCAAACGACTCTCCGAACCACGATCTCCGTTTCGTGTATACCGCCCAGATCACTTGCTCGATAAAGAGAAGTGACTTTACAAATACAAATAATACACATATCGCATCTTGTTTGTCGTTCCGACGTAATCAGTAGCCATGGAAGGTAAGCAGCCACAGCAACTCCACTGGGACAGGCGCAAAGCCTCAATCAGTCTCGAGGACACCTTGAGAATAACGGACTAACGTCAGTGTCTCTACAGAAGAAGTTGCCGCCCTCGTCATTGACAATGGGTACGTTGAAGAACCCATCCAACCCCTTCACCGACACAAGTGTGGGGTAGCTCCCGACCTGGCAGCCACCTCGTCTTATCCGATATATCCCAACCACAACGAGCCGAGAGCCTAGATGGCCATCGAGAACAGTATACTGACGATGAGGATAGCTCCGGAATGTGCAAGGCCGGTTTCGCTGGTGATGATGCTCCAAGAGCTGTTTTCCGTAAGTTCCCCTCCTATATTGGCAGCCACATGCCTATGCGTTTTAGATAAGCACTCCGAAACTGTCAATAATATGCTCGAAAGAGACACAGGAGCCTGCGGTGGGCAGCGAACGTCCTGCTAACATCCATCTAGCATCCATTGTCGGTCGTCCTCGCCACCATGGCATCATGATCGGTATGGGCCAGAAGGATTCCTACGTAGGTGATGAGGCACAGTCCAAGCGTGGTATCCTTACCCTCCGCTACCCAATTGAGCACGGTGTTGTCACCAACTGGGACGACATGGAGAAGATCTGGCATCACACTTTCTACAACGAGCTTCGTGTTGCGCCAGAGGAGCACCCGGTCTTATTGACTGAGGCTCCAATCAACCCAAAGTCCAACAGAGAGAAGATGACACAGATTGTTTTCGAGACTTTCAACGCACCAGCATTCTACGTCTCCATCCAGGCCGTCCTCTCCCTTTACGCTTCTGGACGTACCACTGGTATCGTTCTTGATTCCGGTGACGGAGTTACCCACGTTGTCCCAATTTACGAGGGTTTCGCTCTTCCACACGCTATTGCCCGTGTCGATATGGCCGGACGTGATTTGACCGATTACCTGATGAAGATTCTCGCCGAGCGTGGATACACTTTCTCCACCACCGCCGAGCGCGAAATCGTCCGCGACATCAAGGAGAAGCTCTGTTACGTTGCCCTCGACTTCGAGCAGGAGATCCAGACCGCTTCCCAGTCTTCCAGCTTGGAGAAGTCCTATGAGCTTCCAGATGGACAGGTCATCACCATCGGTAACGAGCGTTTCCGCGCCCCAGAGGCTCTCTTCGCCCCATCCGTCTTGGGTCTTGAGTCCGGCGGTATCCACGTCACCACCTTCAACTCCATCATGAAGTGCGATGTTGATGTCCGTAAGGATCTCTACGGTAACATCGTCATGTCCGGAGGAACCACCATGTACCCAGGAATCTCCGACCGTATGCAGAAGGAGATCACTGCTCTTGCTCCATCCTCCATGAAGGTCAAGATCATCGCACCACCGGAGCGCAAGTACTCCGTCTGGATCGGTGGTTCCATTCTCGCCTCCCTCTCTACCTTCCAGCAGATGTGGATCTCGAAGCAGGAGTACGACGAGTCCGGACCATCCATCGTTCACCGCAAGTGCTTCTAAGGTACGCTGAAGCAATTTTCAATCTGCTAGTATTCTGGCTAACTCGAGCTGCAGCGTTTTACTCAGGGTAGATGCTCACATCACGAGCTTCACGAATACGATCGAAACGAATTTTCGAGAGAGCCGATGGTTCAAAGGAGCTTGGCTTTCGCGCGTGCTTACATTCCGAAAAGTTCTGGTAGCGGTCGTACAGTGAGGGAAATTCTTGAGAAAGTTAGCCTTGTGTTTTTAAGCAGGCTGCGATATGGCTTGTGGGTTAGCAAGTGAAAGCAGTTGACATAACTAGTGGGTTCCAATGGTTAATACTATCATGTTCTTTTTGAGGGCCTTTTCGTTCGTAGCGCGAAAGATTTATCTAGATATTCAAATGAAGAGGTCACCAAAATCATTTTAACAGCTGCTTTTCCACGACTTGGTGATTTCAATCTATGTTGTAGTTGGAGTTGATGCTCATGAAACCTTGGTAGATATGATGTGACAATATTTGGAAGAAGTGTAGCGTCTCCTTTCGACCCCTTGATGATCACCACAAAGTAGGGGTCTAAGATTACAGCTCTGTCCTAAAACAGATCAAGTATGCGATGGAAATATTGATCTTGATAAATACTATCCCGCCAATGACAGTCTATCTTATTTCCCGCCCTGCCATATTTTTTGACGACTCGTCAATGGTGTGTCGGTCGGACCTCATGACGCTCGGGCCAAGCCTCGCAACCTCCAAGGTGCATCGCGGCGCTCTCAATCGCGCCTCCATTCTATCACTACCTTTCTCAAATCTTCTCTGTAAGCACGAGCCATGCGACTATGAATGCGAATGTGAGTAGTATGATATCGGCGGATGATGCCAAGGAGCCTGGTGAGGGGACGAGGCAGATAGCAGAGGTCCTGAAGATCATCCAAAAGGAATGGAGCTTTATGTCCCAAGACAAATGCGTCCCAGTCCAGGTCGCCCTCCAACTTATGGACCCTTCCTCCATCGGACGCGCAAACCAATATGATCAGTTCCAAGCGACACATAAGCAGCTACAGCGCGCGCTGAAGGCGATCGTCAATGAGCATCACCAAGGCTTCAACTCGAGTATCGGCACGTTCCACGCTATACAGGACAGCATACAGCAGAGTCAAGCGAAGCTGAGAGCTTTAAAGGAGAGCTTGGTGCAGGCGAAAACGGGACTTAGTGCTAGTCGCCCGGAGCTGAAGGAGTTATCACAGAGCAGCAAGAGTTTTGATGAGATGCTGCAGGCGCTGGGTCAGATCGAGCATTTGAGGAGTGTTACTGATAAGCTCGAGGCGCGGATATCGGAGAAGAGGTTCTTGACCGCTGTGGACGTGCTGCAAGATGCTCTCAGGCTTGTCAGGTTACCGGAGATGGATAATATTGGCGCCCTCTCGGATCTGAAGAGCTATCTTGCAAATCAGGAAACGAGTCTGACGGATATTTTGATCGAGGAGCTGCATAGCCATCTTTATCTTAAGAGCCCGTATTGTCAGGATAGGTGGAAGGCGCATGTTAAGGAGATTAGTAATGGCTCGAGCATGGAGGATGCGATGAATGCGACGCAGGCTATTCAGCCGCTGTATAGGTTCCTGGATGATTTGGACTTTGGGAAGGAGATGGTTGAGGATGCGGCGAGGAATCCGGAGGCGGATAGCTTCTATTACATTCAACTTCTTGTCGAATCTTTGACGAAGATGGGCAAGTTGGATGCTGCGGTCGAAGCCATCGAGCAAAGATTACCAGTTGAGCTTAACAGAGTGGTGGCAAAGACGAATGAGGAGGTCGACCAAAGACACCCAAGCTCTATACGAGCCCCGCCACGAACGTCGAAAGGGCAGATTGACCTTGGGATTGACGACGACGATATCCGGGCGAGGGTTATCACCGACCTGCTTTGGACACTGTATGCAAAGTTCGAGGCTATTGCTGAGGGACATCGCGTCTTCCACGACGTTGTGAAGGGTATCAAGGAAAGAGATGATATCGAGGGCAACCGTAACTTGACGGGCAGCTTTAGAGAGTTATGGCTGTTGTATCAGAATGAGATAAAGTCATTGCTACACGACTACCTGGCTACGGATAGCAATATCTACAGGATGAGCCAGTCGATAAATCCGTCGCAGGATCTGTATAAGCGCGGACAGAGGAACAGGAACAAGAAGATTTTCAGCCTGGGCGATGCGGATCCGAAGTCTGATAACATGACGGCGGAGTATGAGGACCTGGAAGCAATTCTCAAGGCTTCTGTTCCAGGTTTGGTGTCTGATCCTAGACGCACTGCTGGAACCACCACGGATGATAAACACACACATACCGACGGCGCAGCCACAGGCCATAAGCTACTGATCGAGCCAAGCGTATTCAACATGGGCTCGCTCCTCCCACCATCATTGACGTTTCTCCAGCGTCTGAAAGATATCGTGCCACCAGGGCCAGACATCAAAATCGAAACTCTAACCTCTTTCCTCGACGACTTCCTTACCAATGTCTTCCTCCCCCAACTCGAAGAGACCCTCGTCAAATATAGCTCCCAAATCTTTGAAGAGTCGGACGCTTTTCAAGAAGACCCAAAATGGGCCGACATCTCTCAACGTCCGATATTCAAAGGCGCTCGCAGCTTCTTGGTGCTCATCGAGGCCTTCTGCAGGTTACTGGATACGATCCCACATGACCAGGCATTTACCCAGCTTATTATTACACAGATGATGAGCTATTATGCTCGCTGCTGTGATTGGTTCCAGGCTCTTGTTTCGAGGCAGTCGGGGCAGGAGGTGTCGTATAAGGTGTCTGCGCAGATCTCCACCCAGCATGGAGAGATACAGGATGTTATCATGAAGCTGTGGGCAGCTACCGAGGAGGAAGAGAAGAGGGACTTGATGGGACAGGAGATCAAGCTGTTTATTAAGCAGACTAATTATAAGCCGGTAGAAACGACGGATTTGATTAGTGATCGGAAGACGATTAGGAGTTTGTGTCTCCTGTATACTAGTGTGCGGTGGTTGGCGGGGAAGATTACTCACTTAGGGAGCATTACGACGCAGGATGTTAATTCGACAAGGAGCACGGCTATGAGGCGAGGTCATAATCGGAGATGGACTCTGTTGAATCAGCCACATAAGCTTGCACAGGAGAAACCAAGTGTCTACCTGCCGATAACGGAGGAGACTGTCGAGTAAGTCCCGCCTTTCTCTCATGGTAAAATTGTTGCAGTTCATGAAGCAAGTCTCACGATACTAGATCCTTTGACGGCACAATAACCTCCTTCCGCCAACTCGCCGGCACCGTTCTGTTAACCCTCCACGCTGAGCCTCGCTCCCTAATCGTACACTCCCTCCGCAAAGCACTCTCCCCCGACATCGCGCCCTACCTGCTGTACCAACCAGCCACCAATCCCCATGCCGTCATCCTGTCCCTCAACGCTGATCTCGTGGCCGGAGACGAGGTCGTCTCTGCCTACCTCAAGGGCACCGAGATCGAATTCGTCCGCCGCGGCCTGAGCCAGCTTGTCGATGAGATTTTGATAGGCAATGCGGCACACGTAGGCGCTATGAACAAGAATGGGTGTGACCGCATGATGCTCAACATCCTTGTCTTACAACAGAACCTCAAGAATGTTGAGAGGGAAGCTGATTTGGGCCGTGCCGCGGATTTCTGGGAATTGTTTCTTGAGGGGAGTGAGAAGGTGTTGGAATATGCGAAGAGGGAGAAGGAAAGAGGTGATGGCGGGAAGAGGAAGTTTGATTATGAGGAGCTGAAGACGCTGATTGAGCTTTGTTGGAGTGAGAAGTGTAGGGATCCCGAGAGGGGGGTTAGTATGGTTGCGAAGCGGAATAGGGGGGATGCGGTTTTGAGGTTGAGTGAGATTATGTGGCAGAGTTAGATACTTAGTAGTACTCCAATTAATACATGGTGGTGAGAACATCGTTGTCAAAACCTCGTGATGCTCTCTTCATTTTGAGAGTGGTGACCATGAGTGATGGATGACGTGCGGTGACTGAAAGCGCCGAACTTAGCATCATTAACCACATCACACGTCACACACCTTCCAAGACAATACACTCAACTCACACAGCCTTAAAACCCAAGAGAGTAAACATGGGTGTTTGGGCAAAACCAGACGCGCCATTTTGACAAATAGGTAGAAACAACAATCAGCGAAGCGCCTCTTCCAAGCAGACAGCCAATGTTCTTGACGACTCATGGGTAGTGGTTTCTACGGACCTTGTCAATGAAGAGCAACATCTGGGTAACTCCTGGGTTGTAGCCCCTACCAAGATATTTAAAGAGGAGCCACAGCTCGCGACTGAGAAGAAAGAAGCCCTTATTGGCTCAGGTATGCCTCTCTCATCAACCTAAGTGATTAAGCACCCCGCGACTGCCGTAGAGAAGAAAACTTCGACGGCGCGAAAGTGTCCACGCATCAAGAAGCATCTACCGCTGCCAGCAGCAACCAAACACTCGCCCTAGAGCAGCTCCGGGGGGAGCAGGAATTCCATGACAGAGAGCTTGAAAAACTGCTTATAGTGCTCGCGGATCAGATGACGTCGAAGCAGTGGGAGGAGTGGCATGAACACTCGGATGCGTATGTTAAGGCTAAGGACGTTGTGAAGGAAATTGAATATCGGAGGAACGTTCAGATTGTGCGTGAGCATGGTGTTCGAGGAAACAGGGATTTATTGGCGAGTTTGAAAGGGATTGGTAAATTTGTGCAATTTGCGCCCTCGTTGGGGAGGTATAGAGATGTGGATAGATGATCGAGTACTAAGAGGCTTGCCAGATAGATGAAGGTAGTGTAATGTAATGTAACGTCGCCTCTATTTCTCTCGTTTGCCCGCCATCACCGATGACCCCTGGTTTCCGTTTCAAGAGGGTTCTCTCAGTTCCGACACTGTTCCTCCACATTAGCACTGTCCAACTGGCGTCACCCATATCACACTCACCACTACTTCTCGCTCCCAAACACCCTCCTAGTAAAGTCCCTCAACCTCTCCGCCGCCCTCCGCAGCCTCATCTTCTTCCCCGTCTCCGTAACCTGCCTTCCAGTGGGTGGCGGCCAGATTGGCTCATGAGGAGCAAAGGTTGCCGGCATCGGCGGCAAGTGATGAAGTGCGCCGAAAGAGGCAGAGCGGGAGAGTTGGTCGGAGATAGAGAGCTTTCTTTGCGCGGCTGGCCGGCCTGAAAAAGGTGCTGGTTTGGACGTCATGGTGGATTTGTTTTGTCTTGGTAAGGGGTTGGAATGTGCCTAACAGGTGGAAGGCTTCATGTTGTGACCATGTAGTCGAGGTGCGTGTGCATGGGTGAAGAGTTAGGATCAGACGCTGTAGCGCCGTGCCTCGCGACTTATCGAGCTATGAGTACCGTGGCAAGCTCGCCAAGTAAACAAAGGGCAGGAGCAAAGCAGCTATTGCCAAAGACGCGGTCGAGAAAAGTCAAGGCAAACAACCTTAAGCTAGTTGTCCTCACAGCAACATAATGTGTATGTTTTTTTTGGAATCTAATATCCTTTGTTGGTTAGCATCAACAACAACAACAACATGCAGTGATAGAAAACTGAGCTATACTACTCGATTGACGCTGTCATCTTATCCTTCCCACCGTCTTAGGTACAAGATTATCCTTATATCGACCAGCCAAACCTTTAGGTACCTACGAAATCCTCATTCTTCCTATGGGCCCCGTACTAAGCCTCTAGTAGCTTTACCATCAGTCTAGATCACTTCCCCCTGACTTCAATCATGTGCAACTACTGCTACAGCTTCTACCGCCGCTGCGCCCATTGCCTCCATCCCCCCAACGGCCTCGAGTGCCAACAATGGATGGAACAGGCGGACAGGCTCTGGCACCGCGGGCACCGCCCACACTACGTTAGGGTAAACAGGCATTGCCATCGCAGTCGACTCCGCCGAACGAGGCCGATATCACGAGGCCGATTGGGCGAGATATAAATTTGGAGGAACGCTTTGAGGCTTGGCATATATAGTAGGATAGGCAATCGATGGCGAGGCGTGAGAGCATAAGGTGGAAGCTCATGAGTCTTAAGAGAATTTTTAGGGGTCGACGTATACAGTAGGGCAGAGGCGATGGCGAGGCGTATAGCCAGAAGCGGAAGTATAGACCAAGGGAAAGCGGAAAGGGATAGCAGGCGTCTGTATAAAGAGCAGATAACGTACTGTGTCAAAAAAGGTATACAGCGACAACGAAGAGGAAAGTTCGCCATACCATACCTCAGCTTCAGCCAAGATGATCAAGCAGTGCTAGTCGTATATCCCGTAACTGTGCACAATGAAAGCAATAGCATAAGATTGTTACAATATCCGCATTTATCCATTTATTCTCATGATCAATACACTAAGACATCCCAACCTTTAGCAGGGTAATCTCCCACGCCCTACACCTGCAAATGCCTACCATTCTGCTCTCCACATGCTCGCTGTTGCATTTGCGCCGGCGAGTCAGCCTCCCACTACATGTACATCCGCCACCATTGTGTTGCCTTCTGCCATACAAACCCCTAGTCCCTAGTAGAGAGAACAATCAATGTCCTCGTATGAGAAAAGTGAAACCAAGCATTTATTCGTACACGGAGAATATTAGGATGGGAGTAACAACCACATCCAAAACAGTACACGCCGCCACCACGCCTGATGCAATGCCTTGAGAAAATATAGCTAGACACTACTGGCCAATGTGCTCGCATTGCCTCCAGATGTGCTCGAAGTGCCCTCGATGTGTGCCCATTCGGTTGTTCACCGTTGCTGATCGTTTATAACTTACCCTGCAATCGCGTCCGAGTCGAGGATTTAAATCTCAATAGTCTTCATCTCGTCCTCGACCTTAGCATTCTTCTTGTCCGCCGATCCATTGGCCTTAACATCATCTATCGTCGTGTTCTCCGTATCCTCCAAGCCGCTATCCTGCAACAAGCCCTCAAGGTCATGCTCATGCTCATGCTCGCCCTTCTTCTCCTGACTCGCTCTCGGCGTCGAAGCATCAACCAACGACCCGTTAACATCGCTACCGGAGCTCAATTGCGTAGGCTGGGCAATCGGAGTTTCCTCAGCAACCTTAGACAGCGGGCTCTTTTGTGCAAATCCAGCTCTGGCAGGACTAGCAACCGGACTAGCGCCAGCGAACCTCTGCATAGAGCGGCCGCGAGGCTCGCCCATCTCAGCTGCCGGACTATCGTAGGGCGACGCGGTGGGCGAAGCAGCACCCTTCTGCGACCCGTTCTGTGGGCCTGCAGGCGTCCTCTGCCCTTGTCCTGGCTTGCGCTTCCTTCCGTACTTCTGATCCGCGCGCCATCTCAGGATATCGAGATATGCCGGCTCGACCTTTGGGTTCTTAAATTCTCTCAACTTCAGCTCGTGCGAGTCCTCGTCAATGAACCACTTTCCGCTGTTCAAATCGTCCGCCACGGTAGCCAGGAATGCAGACCATGAGCGTGCCACAACGTACTTACAGTCGTAGTCGCGGCCGAAGAGGATGACTTGGCCCCATTTGCCTGCTGGTCCTGGTGCGAGATCGACGGCGAGGTTGTTTCCTCCCCAATCGCGAGCAAGTGGGATCCACGCTGGGTGAGCGTAGACCTTCTGGATGGCACCCACTGGCTGGGAATCCTGCTTCGCAAGGAGCTCCTGGCGCCATTGGCCAGCTGGTTGCTGAGATTGGCCTCTGGAGGAGGACGACGAAGCGCCTCCCAATGCCTGTGGTGGTGGTGCTGGCCTGTAGTTCACTGGAGGAGTAAGGTACTGCTCGTTGACCACCTTCCAGTTTTGCCATTCCTGGACGATTTCCTCGCAATCGAGCAACATGCAGCCGAAGATGATACCGGTAGGCCTGCCACCTCTCTCTTGTCCGTCGTGGATTTGTAACGACTCGCGCACGTCCATTGGCAGGGAGCAATCGAGCTGGTGCTCGAGGTCGTTCAAGTCGTTGTTAGTCGCTCCTTCGCCCAGCTCCTCAAAAAGCTCCTCGTAATGCTCCTCTGCCCACCTATCAATCCTTCCCCAAGAATGCGAAACCGGTGGTGGTGGAGGGAGTCCCTGGTCAAACTGCTGCATCTGAATTTCTCCGGGCATAGCATTCTCGCTTTGGTTGTCTCTCTGTGCCGCATGTTGCGAAGATCTCATGCCCGGCGAGTATGGAGAAGGAGATTGTCTGCCTGCTGAGCCTGCATATCCATTGGAGCTCATCGCGGTGAGGGAGTTGCGACCGTGCTCTTCGAAGTAAGGAGTGGAGACATCATTGCGAGACTCGGAGCCATCAGTCGCAACCGAGGTAAGAGGATCGTGTCGGCTCTGCGCAAGAGGAACGTGTCTGCCAGTGCGGTATGGAGAATCGAAATCGGAGTCTGTGTTGGCATATGGTCAGCATGACAATTTGGAAGTGGTTCCGGTCAGGGGAGACGTACGACGGTCGTTACTTGTCAAGCTGTGCCAGGCAGATCTAAATGCCTTGCCCAATCCGAAATTACTAGCGAAACTCGAATTAGCTAGAGCTATAGAGGGTTTGGGCTGTCATTGTACTCACTTAGCCATCTGAGGAGTTGTTGACGTGCAGACGTCGGTGGTATCGCGGACACCTAGTGGTTAAGGTGAATTGTCTGCTAGGATGCTTCGCGTCGCTTGGGTCGCCCAGTTAAGCTTAGCTAGCGTCTATGGTAAATAAATGCACAAAAGAGTGTTATCGCTAGAATCGTGTGAGGTATTGTAGTAGTGTAGTCGAGGTATTCGCAGGAAGAGAAGAGTCTCAGGTTACCGATTGTCGCGCCTATTCGTTTGGGGGTTGGAACAACTTCGTCAGGTTACTACAGGTTACTTCCTGCCTCGTCTCTCCGCCCTCATGCCCGCTACTTTCTCCCTGGACAGTGGATACGCCAAAATTGGCGGATTGGCCCTGTGAAGGCGGGTCCCCCCATTCTAATTATGGGCCACGACAGGGGTAGGGCAACCTCGTCAAATTGTATAACACCACTCTATAACACTTAAATAGCTGGTTGTTAAGCATTTATATGAGCTGGCCAATTTCTTTTATCTATTTAATTGTTACCCGCCATGTTTGCCTTTTTTCCTTTCTGTGGCTGATGTGTTGTGGTTTTAGTCGCCAATATAGCCAGCAATGCTCATTCTTCCAAGTCATCCACGAGCTTCGTCCGCAATATCAAAACAAGGCTAAGAACTCTAAAAGGACCACGCCCAGCAATTTAGGGAGATCACAACCATCCACCCCCTCTTAACCACGCCAAATTGAGCCTACCTCCCAAATGTTTCTGTTTCAACCCTCCCAAGTCCTTCTTGGTTCCTGCTTGGTATCTTGGAAGCCACGCGGGTAAGGCTTGACAGGTCGTAAAACTCTTGACACAATTGATGATCTGTAAATCATAGTGGCGTAACTTCTTGTATCGTGCCCAAGCATTTAAGCCAGCATCAAATCTGGGTTCAAGGTGCCGCTCTGCCACACTCCCGCACTTTCGGCATGCGTCCCGAGACTTTGCGGAGAAGCCATACTGGGCAAAGGTGCAATTGCAATTTGCCCCTCCGTTGTCATACCGCCAGCCGCATGCTCGTGCGGTTGCAGCCCAACTCCTTAAATTTCCTCGACCAGCTGTAATCACTCATCAGAGCCTGTTAGCTGCAAACGACTCCCAACATGGAAAGATCTGAGGTTGGTACTATAGGTCAACATTATTACTTTCGTTCCTTGTTTGCCAAGTCTGGCTATGATTGCTTTTCTCTCCCGAAATTGCTCTCCTGGAGCTTCTGCCATTTTTGTTCCCTATTCAGTGGTCCAACCGGGTTTCCAGGAACATTTTGCAACATAACTGAAGGACATCGCCTTGGAAGAACAGCTCTACTCCAACGAGTAATCAATTCCTAAGCGGCGGCCGTAAAACGACGCGCTGTGACCAGGGGGAAATGGAAGCACAAGAAACTAAAAGAGCTTGATACTTGAGCACCGCGGCAGCAAGGGATGACAGAAGGTGTTGCTCAATGAGCTCAAGTTTATTATGCAGGATCTATAACCATGTCGAACCAAACTCTAAACCTCTTTATCCTGAAAACGGGACAACATCACTATACTCCGTCAAAGACAATCTCAGCACAACCCCACTCTTTAGAAGGCCTACAAAAGCCTCCGACCCCTCCCAATTTAAAAAACCACAGATCAGTTATTTAAATAATGTGCCGGACACATTACCACTTCTTCTGCCTTTGCTCTCATCGGGAAATCGTCTGGTCGATCTACTGTGCTGTGTTTCCGCATTGTGAAGTGGTTGAGACGCAGGAAGAGGTTGCTGATATGTGTAAGGCGTGCTGGGATGGCATGAAGCTATCGCAGCCTTCCTCCAATAGAAAGAATAAACGCAGGTAGAACAACAATGTGTTTACGGAATTAGAGGGGAGTAAGTGGTCTTTCAATGTGGAGGTTTCCGCCCTATGCTGAGCGGCAAAACAAAGAAGCCCACTGGGAACCTAAAAGTGATTCCGAATGTAGTAGGTTTTGGTATGTGTCAAGCAGCGATAGCCTGCGTAAATCAGAAGTGGCATTGAACTTTCAATGTGGTACATTTTGCTGTATGTCTAGTAGTATACGCTCTTATCATACACTTCATAGTTACAACCCATTCCTATCCTATCATACACCATAATTATTCCATTAGTCAACGTACTTTCCGTAGAATGGAACGCCCAATGCGCTAAGAAGTAGTCTGGCCTGACGATCCGAAGTTGCGCTGGTCTTGCACAAGACGTGGAAACCTGGAATCATGGCCGATGGGTACATATCGTAGTTGACCTCGACTTCTGGGAAAAGGATAGCACCCGCTGGGTCGAAACCCCAGGCTATGTTACCGGCACTATCTCCCGAGGAGCCCTTGACACCCGGCCAATCCTTAATTCTCGGGAAAACGAGATTGACGCACTTGTCGACAAACTGCCATGCGTCGTCACCTCTTAACGTAGAAGTCAACGAAACAGCCTGTCCAGACTTCAGTCCAAAACTCTGCGAGCTGGCCCTCGCCCTGTGCACAATCGGCCTGACACCGGTGATGGCCTGCAACATCATACCCGCAACGTGGAGCGCTGCGGAATCCTCCTGTGCGCCCTTTGGCATACAGTGTATGGTGACCTCCTCAATCTTTGGGATGTTTCTCCAGTTGATGTCCTGCTCGATGAGCTTCAGGACGTCTCCTCCTCTTGGACCACGCTTAGGACGGTTCTTCATGTATGGCGAGGAGTCGTCCCAGGAACGCAAACGGTCGGCTTTCACCTCCTTGACGGTTCCGGGTGGCTTGTGGAGGTAGGCGAGGGTCATGATGTCGGAGGCTACGGTGGACTCCCATGTTTGGACGAGGCGTGGGGCGGAGAATGGTCCTGGCACGAATTCGCGGGATGCTGGGTCGGAAGTTGGAGGAGGCTGATGTGGGTGGAGTGGTCCACGATAGTAACGTGGTGGTTTGTACTGATATCTAGAATAAGTTAGACATGCTTCCTGGCTGTTCTCTGCTGCCAAATGTACCTAGAACGTGGCAATTGCGCCCTTCTGCTCGACGCTCTCTTGACCGGGTTATATGCGGCAAGTTTCGGTGCTGGGATATCGCTGTTGAGGAAAGAAGACTGAGACTCTAAGTCCTCGAGGTCGGCCGCGGCGACGCTGCTGGCGGCACGTCTGCCATTATTGGCGGTGATGGAGGTCGATGTGCGAGCGCTCTTTGTGATCAATCGACCAAATGTCGATGGAACCTCCTTCAAAGCCATGGCGGATGTTGTGAGGATGAATTACAAGCGCTTTAAGCCAGCCTTCACTCCGTCGCGATGTCAAAATTATTGTCTGGGCTTCAGCCGCGCGAAGCGCCGACGCCAAGCCAAAAAGACGCCCCAGCGAATCATGGTTGGCCGGAACAACTGTGCGGTGACAACAAGGTTGTCATCGGCGGACACCCTGGTCGCGTACCTCAATTGTCCCGGTAGGAGCTCCAATCCCGCCAGGTACAGAAGTTCACGAACACCATACAAGTTGCTCTCGGCATACCATATTTGCCTCTCGGCTACGCTCCGCTTCACATAGAATGCAGCCGCAATTCATATAGAAAGCATATATCAATTTCTACCATCCAGTTAGCTGCGCATTTGCAACACCAAATGCCAGCATGGTCTTTGATCCTCTGTCGCCTACCGCGCCAGCGAGGGTGAAAGTGCTTGTATTACCGCTTGGGCGCATAAAACGAGACCGATTCCTCTCATTCCTTGATCGCCTATATCCCGAAAATGTTGTCCGCTTGGGAGATATCAGCGCTGACCAGCGGCCCAATAGAAGTGAGCTATGATGGTTGTCTCTAAGCCCTGGAAATGAAACATAGTCTGACCACCTCTGCTAGATATGTTTTCCCCGCTGGCCTTTCCAGCTGGTATGATAGTTTACGACCTTACGACCTCTCTCCCTCCGCCATCACATCTGGCATTAGCCCCTTTCGAGCTGTACCGCGAACCCCTCGTTGTCCTAGCCCTCGCGGATGGCTCTGAGCTCGATCATTTTTCTCATAAGGATGGTAATGGAAACGAAACCAATGGATATGATGCGCAAGAGCATATACGACAGCTACGATCGTTAGACCAGGAGCTTGAGTCTGTGAGAGATCAGTATCCGAAAGCTTTAGTGCATCAAGCACTGCTCTTCGACTGCCACCACCAGAGCACCTCTCCTGAACTGCCAGACGGATTGGTGCCAGTGCCGTCAGAGGATGCATCAAAAATTACGACAATGAAGACGATTATGTGTGATCTATCTTCTCTCTTCCTGGCGGAAATGACCACTATGGCAAAATCGTTTCAAGGAATGACCACCATAGAGTCTCCCGGCGCGCATCTTCAGGGTAGACAGAACGGAGGGTATTCGTGGGAAGGGGATTCACGACGACCGACGTCACAATACGAGAATATGAGCGTGGATTCTCGGATAGGTTCACCAGTGCCAATATCGAAAGCAGACAAGAGTCTGTCGCGAATGTCGATGCCAGTTCGCTTTGGCACGCAGCATAACGACCATGCCAGAAGTGCATCGCAAACATCACGGCCGTCCACACCTCAGAGTGGCAACATGACTCACGTCGACGACTTTGGCAATACCAAAAGTCCGCCGCCTCAGCTGCGACGAGGCGAGAGCGTGGGTAGTCCTGAGAGAGTATCGGTTCAGGGGTTCGGCTCCGGAAGTGTTAGCGAAAGATCGAGAAACAAAGGCAAAGGTCGAGTTACCATTGCTATAGGTGGCCTATATCTCCAAGCCGGCCGCTGCCAGGATGCTATTAGAGAGCTCTCGGATGGTGCATATATCGCCATGACGAATAACGATCACTTATGGCATGCGAAAGCTCTGGAGGGCATGCTGGTCGCTATGTTGGTGCTAGCTTGGGTGGGTTTAGACTTCACTGTGCCACCACTATGCTACGCATCGTCCCACAAGACGCCCTACCAAACACCAAATGTTGGTGTTGAACTAGCAAATTCTGGTGCTGGTCATCGTCTAGCGTCTCTGCATAACCTGTCGATTCTTCTGCCGGAGCTGCTTGACAGGATACTGAGCTTGTATGAGCGAGCTGCAAACTTCCAGGGCGAATCACTTCCCGAGCTGCCATGGTCAGAGACAGTAATTAGGTTCTCGAAGCTTTTGGCTGCAACTCATTTGTGTGGAGGTAAGCTCGATGACAGCGGATTGCAACTTATGGTGATTGGGAGACCATCATCTCCGCTCCCTGATGTCTACATACCACGTCCAAACATCACACCGGCACGTCCAGATATCGTGAAGACTCTGTTTCGTGCTTTCCCATCTAAAGCAGTGGCAGCCACGTCTTCCACAACTGATCAAACCATATCACTGGCAGGTATTGCGTCGGTTTTAGGCCTGCTTGGCTTAGATAGGAAGAAGGCCATGGTGATACGAGAACTGATATCTGTTCTTATTCCTGGCCTTGTCCAAGCTCGTATGGCTGGCGCGGCAGAAATGGGCATTCACCCTGCGGCAGGGCTAGCAGCTCTCAGTCAGCTAAATGGTAACAGAAATGGTGCTGGCGCATTGGACCTTGGAGAAGGTGATGTGGAGGCAGGCCTCGATAATCTGCTTAGTCTGTTGGGAAGGACATATGGAGTCGTCAGCTTTCAGTCTAGCAAGCTTGATGAAAACAAGAGGGCGAGCACACCGGCTTTGGATGATTCTGACGAAGCTGTGGTGGCACGCATACTAGAAAATGCGGCATCTCGCCAGTTTGGAGGCAAGACGCTCAAGATGAACGTGCTTCGAGCTTGTATCAATCTTGCTGAAGCACTTCCAGACTTTGAAGGTGTTCTAAAATACAGCGCGGACTTGCTTAGAACGGCCGGTACAGGTGTTGCCCCTGGCCCGTACACAGATGATGCAGGCCCTATGATGGAGAGGGAAGAACAGGTCCGCCTATCAACTAATATCGCAAGGACAGTCGATGCAGCAAAGAGAATTGGCTTGCAAGAACTGAGGGCAGAATACTGGGACGAGTTCCTGATTCGTGGCGTTGAGCTCGATCTTCTACCAGCAAACCGAGCTCCGATTGTGCACAAGAGTTCGCTGCTGGATTCTGCGGTTTCTGGGGCGGAGACGACGAAGAACCCGTTCATCTATGATCCGTTTGCTAAGAAGGCGACTACCGCGGAAGAGCGGCTGTTAATTGCAGGTGAAAGTGCCATTTTCAAAGTTACACTTCAGAATCCATACGAGTTCGACATCTTCATAGACAGGATTCGTCTACAAGCCGACAACGATAATTTTGAGGCGGATGTTCAGAAAACTGTCATAGGACCCTATCGCAACCAGATTTTGAGTGTATCTGGCACGCCGAAGGAAGCTGGCACATTCAATATAACTGGCTGCCTTGTGAAAATACGAGGTTGTCGAGAACGGCGATTTCCGATCTTCGCCGAAGCTTGGGCACCAGAGCCAGAACTAAGAGTCAAGGCAATCGGGCTTGGAAACTCAAGACAAAAGTCTCAGAGACCCGTATCTGATGTTTCTGCTCCCAGGCAACCTCAAAATACGCAAAAACCGCCCAAGCCAACCAGTGTGCCGATTACAGCTATTGGTGAACAGCCGATTCTGATGATCCAAAACACTAGTCTGCCACAATTGGCTGCCATGGTATTGGAAGGCGAGCGGCAGACGTTTACAGTAACGTTGAAGAACTTCTCGGCAACAGCAGCAGTCGATCTGCTTCTTTTCTCATTTCAGGACTCAACGCAAGGACCGCTACAAAATGCACTCAGTAATCGCGATGCCTCACCTACGGAGTTATACGAGTACGAACTCATACTCGCTAGGAAACCTGCCCTGAGATATATTAAACCAGACGACGAGAAAGACACCCTCATTCCACCGAATGGCACGAAAGTGTGCAAGTTTGAAATCCTTGGGAAACCAGGGTTGACCAATGCTACTGTATTGGTGGACTACGCACAACTAGGCCAACAGGTTAGTGAGGTGAAGGGCAACTTTCATACTCGCCAGATCAGTCTCCCCATCACCGTGACTGTGAATGCCTCAGTCGAGCTGGTACGCATAGACGTCTTACCGATGAGCGGCGCAGTTCCTAGCACTCTATGGCCTGCCGGCAAGTCTGACACTCCAGAAGAAGGTAGCGGGGTCCACAAGGATGACCATATCCTCCTTACCATGGATCTCCGGAACGCCTGGCCATCTACTCTTCGAGTCCATCTCTCCCTCCCCAACAACCACATCATTTCCGAAGACATCTCGCCCGGTGCCATTTCAAGGCTGGTGTTTCCACATCGTCGCATCCTCCTTCCTGATCCATACAGATCTATACCTGTTCTTGACCCCGCACGACAGAGACAATTCGTAGTTTCTAATCAGAGAGGAAGTGGTGATTTCGAGAAGGCGTCTCGAGAAGCGTTCTGGTACAGAGAAGAAATACTGAAAGGCGTCAAGGCTAAGTGGGAGTCTACGAATCAGTGGGGTGCTAAGCGGGAAGGCGAAGTCGGGCTGAGGGGCATGAGAATGTTGCCTAGGATTGTGGAAGCTGTACGAGTTGAAGACGTGGGTATAGAGCTGAGAGTTGGCAACCCTGCCGGTTTGAAGAATGGCAGGGTGACGGTTGAGGTTGATGAATTCATGACTGTCATCGCGAAGGTTGAGAATCGGAGCAGGAACCCGGCTTACCTTCTTTTGCGTCTTCAGCCGAGCTTGAAGAATCATGGCTACTCCCACGCGCTGGATTTGTCGAAGAAGTTTGTCTGGTCTGGGACTCTGCAGAAGTCGTTAAAGGTGCTTCAGCCTGGAGAGAGCACTGAGGTCAGATTGATGGCCACACCGCTTTGCAGGGGCGAGTATGAAATCGGTACTTGTGTCGAGGAGATGAAGCTAGTAGATGATGGCAAGACCGAGAGAGGAGACTACGGCAATAGAAAGAAGGTCGGCAGAGTAAGGGCGAATACAGGCCAGATGATGGATGCTCTACTTGGAACGAAGGAAAGAAGGGTGTGGTATGCCAGAGAACCATTGGCTATTCTTGTGCAAGATGGCCGCAGTTATAGTGGCAGCGAAGACTAAAACGCTCTGTATAAAATGAATATGAGTCGAGATTAAGCATAGTAGCATAAAGCGTTAGCAGGCGTTTGTGTTAGATAATACCATATATTGAGATATTATCTCCATTGTCAATACACATTATTGTGTTCTATAAGCACGTTCTATAATCATCAAATCGCATGCTGACTATGCTGCGCTCAATTAACTCCAGACTCCGTCTCATCATGCTCGTACCGATCGTATATCATCGACTACGCATGCCCTTCTATTCCTCTTCCATCGTCGCATTATGCTTTCTTGATCGTCGTCTCTCAAACGTCATCCCACGGCCCAAACTCTCACAACTCAGAATGCTGACTCGCCGCCATAGCCGTTTCAACCGCCTCCTTAAACCTCTGCGCCGCACTCGTCACACTCTCCACAACCACGGACTTTCCACCTCCAACCACGCTTTCTATTGCGCCCTCCACCACTGCTGCGTCGGAGGCCGCGGTCAGATCGCCTTGCCAGTAAAACCATGCGCGGGTGATGAGGAAGGCGATGTGGTGGGGGAGGTAGAGACAGCAGGCAATGGTGATCATGCTGAACAAGATGAATATGAAGGAGTCTGGGTGCGGTTAGCTATGCTAGATGACTTGAGCAAAGCCTGGGATAGCCTTGGCGCATTGGGAGCTTCTATTGACGCGGAAGTAGAGGAATCAGTTAGACGTACTGAAGATGAACTTCTCAGTTGGCGTCAACATGTATAGCGAGAATGTAACTTCGTATTGGTAACGTTTGCGCTGGAGCCAGCGGAAGAAGGATGCTAATGGCGAGGACATTATTGTGATTTGGTGATTGTGAGATTTCGTGGTTGGGGGATCGTGGTTGCTTAGGGTTTGCTGGGTTAAAATGAGGATCCTGAAGCTCGAAGAACTGTATGAAGAAGAGCTGATGTCGTATTGCTTGCCAATTGCGAATCGCGAGCTGTCTCGTAAATAATTCGAGACCGCGGCTACCATGGGCCCCTATCACTGCTGCTGACGCCTGCCGCAAGGCGCGCCGACAGCCTTGTCCGCCTTGACGGTTAGTTTCATGTCAACGACGAGCATTTCATAAACAACTTTGAACTTGAATAAACTCGTTACGATCTTGAAAGATACCATCCCCCCGTCGAAGTTCACAATGTTCCGCCTCTTCACCCGCCCGTCGAGCGGCATTTCCTCAATCCTCCAACCTCTCCGTGCTCTCTCAACCTCAACACCATGCCTTCTCAAATCAATGCCTCCACGCCCACCACCATTGCCCGAAGATTCTTTCACCGAAGCCTTCCTCTGCGGCACCGGACCTGGCGGTCAAAAAATCAACAAAACCTCTTCGGCTGTGCAGCTAAAACACCTCGCAACTGGAATTGTCCTAAAGGTCCAAGCAACACGAAGCAGAACTCAGAATCGTAAGATAGCTCGCGAAATGCTAGCGTTGCGAGTGCAGGATTTGGAATGCAGGGAGATTCAGAAAGAGGCTGAGAGGGAAGCTGAGAGACAACTGGAGAGGGCGGCGGAAGGAGTGAAGTCGGAGGTTAAGAACGTAAAGCCTGTTAAGGTTGAGAAGAGTAGGCTGCAGGTTGTCAGTGAGACGAAGATTAGGAGGAAGATGAGTGGGGATAAGAAGAGGAAGAGGAAATATAAGAAGCTTGAAGAGGAGAAGGCGAGGGCGAACGGGGAGGCAGAGGCTGCTGCTGCGAGCACTTGAGAAAGATTCAAGGACAGGTTTCTACCGTCGTGAGGACATGCCAGGCAACTGGTTGGCAACCAACATGGAAAACATTTCCGTGGTGGCGTCCATCTGCTGGACCTCTAGTAGTTGCTGGTCCGCGCACATTCTGTCTCGAAAAATTGTTAGTGCATCGAAGATGGAGAGGCTATTTGTCTCGAGCGCGAGAGTGGCTAGCCATCGTTTTTGAAAACGCCACAACAAACTCGGCACGGTGAGAGCATGATATATGGGACTCTAATGGTCTCACTCGTGAGGCTTACTCGCTCTTAAGTGTAGTCGCCGTCGCTTCTCGCCATTTGCAAAGCACCTTGAAGTATGGCTGAGCCAGATGACACATTGGCAACAATATGCTTCATCTTCATCGACCGCATTTTCTCTGCTTCATTGAAGCCAACAGGAAAGTAGATGTGACAGAAGCATACACGACCAGTTCAGATGAGATGTTCGAAGATACATGGTGGCTCCTGTTTATGGTGACCTATGTCTTTCTCAGAACGAGTGAAGAGGATACAGAGGCTAGTAACAACCAATAGGCAATATCACTGTCAGAAGAGCGGTAGATGAGGTGCCTTTATTGGACTAGGCACGCCTCTACATCTGACCTTTCAAACCCAGTCATTGTACTCCACACGCCTTCAGCACCTGTGTCCTATCTTGACTTCCTCCGCAATCTATGTCGGAGCAGAATGATTTATGAAGTATAGCCCCGAAACAGGCTTTTGCTTACTGATACGAGGCACTGCTTCCTATCATCGCCGCCAATCTCTCTCTCCTCTCATCTTGAAAGTAGAAGAACATATCGAAGGCGCCGAGCAAGCCCAGAGTGCCGACGATGACACCAGTACTTCTTGGAGGGGTTGATGGAGGAGAGCTTTCCGATCGAAAACATGGAAGCAATTGTTGTTTGTCTGAGAATGCCGCTGCAGGTCTGGAACTATTCCAATTGGTGTGTCGTACAAGCATGGAGCTGTGGGCCGGCCAGCTTATAGCTTTGCAGAAGGCCACTTCAGATGAGCCGGATAGAATCACAATTATTCGATTGTTGCCTCCAAGGTCATTCACAATGGGACAGACTCTATCACCTTATGGACTTGTACAGAGACTGGCTGCGATAGCCAACCTACCTTTCATGATGCGTCTTCACCCTCTGCATTATAGACCTTGATTCTCATTGTGCCCCCTTACTGTTGTGTCATCAAGGGAGCGGAGCGCATCATGTGCTCCCACATGCTCTAAAAACTGGGGAATCCGTACCACTGAACCTGGCACGCTGAAAAGCATTGGCATATGCAAGATGCCAACCTCCACGTGGTCACGATCGCGAACTCTGGGGGCATGGTATTGTGATACCTGAAGCGGGAAGCTACATTGGGGTCCTGGTGGGATGGACAAGCTGTTGGCGGGAACATTGAGAAGATAACACTTAGATATACTGGGATCTATGAGAGCAGGATGGATGCTATTCAGTAATGTTCGATTTCTCAACGACCGATTGGCATTCTTGTTGTTTGCGGATGGTAACATAATGACCCTCACACATCAGACCTGGTTCGTTGTCGACAACTATTCTTTTGTGCTGTTAGTATTTGCTAATAAGGCCTGAGGAAATGGCATCGCGAAACTTATGAGCCTGAGCTCTGCCGTAAGTCTTTTAAAGCAGTTTACAATCACCGGATTCCTATGGATCAAGCTCGGAACTCCCAGAAAGGCCAAGGCGGAGAGGGAGACCAACAATCCCATGATCGCGCAGCTATAGATGAAGCCAAGGCTCCAATAGAGAACTGCTCTCTAACGCAGATGCAGGGAACAAACGGAAACAAAGATGTATCCAATGCCGCAAGCCAAGACCATCGAGCTCTTGATCCTCATTTTCCACATTGACGTACACATATATCTATGAGCGAGTGGACTTCCTCAGAACCAGGCTAGACCATGAGCCAGGTTATCCATATCCGGAGGTCATGCTGGAGCTGATCCCTCTTCAATTGGTATGGTTTAGGCTCCATCCAAACAGGCAAACGCCCGATGGCGCTCGAATGGACGCTCAATCCGCGACCGTGTCTTTTGCGCAGCGGTGAATAGGAACTGTTTGACGACTTTGATGCATGGCTGCCGGGAACGGTGTTTGATGGCGACTAAGATGATTAGGTGAGGATGACTGGGATGAGTTTTATAAGGAACTCGCTTTCGATATGCGAGACCTGGTCATCAGCGAGCAAATGACCAGATTTCAACAGGAGGTAGGTGTATTGTACCACTCTGATGATGATGCATCATCCAGCCACTAACGATATGTTCTGAGTTGGGAACGTATGATCTATGAAAAATTCGCAAAGAGGCGGAACGCCATCGCGCACAGTTGCCTGAGACCAAACCGAACATCAGAATGCCATGAGCTTCTTGCGGCCAATGGCAGAAGATTCAGAGGAGGAGGAAGAGGGTTAACGTTTGCAGTTGACTTAAAAGATAAGAGGCATCACTGCCGACTTTCCAGCAAGCAGAAGAATCCTGGCGTACATGGCTATGAGCCATTATCGGAATCTGAGGGGGAAGCTTTGGCTTGTTGGGAGTTGACTGAATTGTATTGCGTTTGGAAGAAGCGATGGGTCGTCCTTGGTCGCTGAGAGCCGTGCCGATTGCTCGACGAATCCGGACATTATGTATGTGTGCGAATACGCCACTATTATCATGTGAACACGGAGGCGAAAGTTTGCGCTGAGCTTTGAATGATTTACACTGTTAGGTAGTAAAACTGCCATCTAATATGTTGAAAAATAACCTTAACGTCGTCGGACATGCACTTATCGCCAAGCGCCTGGAATTGCAGCAATACTTCCCAACTGATGGTTCCCGTCACAATTGCAAAAAAAATTGGTAAACCAATAACAAATGCTTGAATGGCCGCTGGTGGCGAGGTATGGGTATGATATGGTGTGATTTTGAAAACATCAGATTGCACGGCTTCTCGCTTCCCACCGTTCTCTTTTGTCCCTGCCTTTTGATCCATGATTGTGTCGGCGTTGCAATGTCACAGGTAGTTGAGGAATATGCATGCTAGGCTTTCGGTGGCATCTTCATCATGGACCCGGTGTCAGTGTCAAGGACAGCCGTCAAAGTCCACCAAGCCGTCAGACTCAGGAACGGTACTAGTTTATCGATCATTCCGAGGAACTTTCCGACACAAGTGAGGGAGTCGGACCAGAGAAGCCAACCCAGTTTCAGAAAGGCTTCGAAGAGCCCTCGTAGTCCAGAAAGGCTAACGAAGATGAATTAGTACTGCGCACATTCTGCTCAATTAGTTAGCAGGCGGCTATGACAGGACGTTGCAGGTTGAACAGGCGTCAGCACAGAGGACTTGGGGATGAGTACAATGTTGGTTATATGGAGCTGAGAGTCCGTCAAAGGTCTATCCTGGGCTTGATTGTTGCCATTCTAGTGGAGCAGTGATGCACGAGGGGTCCTGGAGAAGCTATGCGCAGCAAGCGCTCTCAATTTCAGCTCCGAAAACACGATGAGAGCAGAAATACAGGCACTCACAAAATACTTCAATTATGGTTCCGAACATCCGTAGCATTTCTGTTATCCATAAAAACGACGCTCAAAGTGAGGGCATCCAGAACTCCTTCCCAGCATCAATCATCCTTCCCTATGCCAACTTTCATGAAAACAGCGTCCGTCACCTCTGGTCTCATTATTCCCATATGTTCATAGCCTCCCTACAATGCCAAGTTGTAGCTATACTCATCCTCCATATTCTGGCTCACCCACAGCAGCACAGAGCTCAGCATAACCGCTCCATTAGCCACCACATTCTCGACACCCATCCTGAGCGTTGGCCACGGCACACCAGGCACGATATACTTCAGCACGAAAACCGCAACACCACCCGCCATTCCTCCTGCCAAAAACGCAAAGCCGAGGAATAACACAATGCGCGCCTTCCAGGCTACGCCGCTGCCCGAGTAGGAGTAGGAGTCGCCTGTCAAGCGCGATTTTTCGATCGAATTGATGATTAACATGCCGAGCGAGGAGAATATGAAGGGCAACCAGTCGATGAAGGTTATGTGGGTGGTGAGGGAGCCGTTGAGGGGAGATTTTGACCAGACGGCGGCGTCGAGGAGGATGTAGAAGGCTAGGGAGTACTGGGTGGGTGTTAGCCTGGTTCTAAGACATGGTCTTGTGTAACTGGGAAGCAGTGCAAGCTAGCCATTTAATTAAAAGCGCGCCTTTTATGGCCTAGCACTTAGTTTCTGAAAACAAATAGGGGTAATCTTACCACTCCACCCGCGGCATAGATGCCCGCGCTTCTAACCCAACTGTTGTTCACCCAATCTGGGATTTTGAACTTCCATAAGCGTTGCTCCTCCATTTTGATGATTGTGATCCTGTGAAGTCGTTGGTTGAATTAAGCAACTATCCGGTAGGCCGCACAATTTCGCACGTTGAAAGAAGTCGTAAAGTCGTAAGGGTCAATGTTCAGGATTTAGGTTGTCGTTCGATGGTTTGGAGTTGGGTGTGAGGCTGGGGATGCGCCGCGCCCGCAAGCCGCAGGCTGGTGACGACGATGGTCTTGCTTAGTCAGATGCCATCTTGGCATTTCAACAACTCGACAACACCAAACCGCTCATCATGACATGCCAACAAGGAAAAGAAGAGGAAAAGCTGAATCCTTTCTTGAACATTACAGATAAAAACTGCCAATTCGTCGTTCGCGATTGGTTCAAATAAGAGCTCCAACGATATCAATACAGTCTTTTCAACCTCCTTTCTGGATATATCAGCCCAAGCTTCTGTTGGTCGGTTCCTTTTTTTAACAGCCGTCTGATATAAATAGTAGACGCAAGCCAAAGCCAGGTCAGGCATACTCGTTGAACGCGGTGAGCCATGTAACAGCCGCCCGATTGCCGGAGGCGATACCTCAGCTAGTATGTTGTTGTAAGCGTGGTGACCGAAGGTAGTTCCAGAGCACGAGGAGAATATGCTTTGCTCTTTGTTGGTTTTACAATCCGAACTGCTCATCTTAAGGATGTTTATTAGAGTTATAGAAAGTCCAGGAATATATTGGATGCCATGGTAATAAAAAACGGTCGGTCTTACATAAAGTTTGCGTAGTAAACCTTTCCCATACCCTCAGCTGAGGGCTGGCCACAATTGTGGCTTCCTTTTTTTTGTAGAAGCCTTTCATATGAAGGAGGAGGGTGTAGGTATTGCCGGCTAACACCATGCACGCCGCATCCGACTTTTCAAGTTTCATCCATTCTTGTTGCCAGAATCTCATTTACACATCTACCAAGCACCGCTCACGCGACATCAGTCCGTCCATTGTCCAGTTTACCACATATTTAGAAATTCATTCCCACACGCCACAGAACTTCACCCACAAGACTTCTCCTCTGCCACTGCCAACATGTCGCCATCTGACGAAAATGAGAAGTCCGCCATGGACTTTAACTGGACCACGATCCCTCTGTTTCTTACCCCAATACGGAGAAGCTCATCGGCATCAACCTCGACCTAGAGAAATGCCAGTACGACTCTGCAAACGAGTCACTCGGCAACCAGGTCATGTTCTGCGGGAACAAGTGGTACGAGATCGAGCACTGTTACCTTTGTCGTATCCTCACTGCCTCCATCAGAGGTTCCCAGGTTTCTTTAAAGCCATAACTTTTGCTGTTCGTTGGTTTCTCATCATGGCTTGTGTGTTCCTTTTCGGGTTTGGCCTTGGAGTTCTGGTCGTGATGCCAGCACTCTACATGCTGTTTGCTGGTCCTCCCTACAGGTACGTCTCGACTATGGCATTATTATGCGTCTAGTGAGGCTTACACAATGTGGTCAAGGAGTGTTCTATGGCTGGTGCCTTGTCTCGCACTTTATGCAGAAAAAGGAGGTAGTCTGTAGCTTGTGGTCTCGGTTCCTGTAGTCCGAAGAAATGAGTGGACAAACGAAGGTAATATAACTCAAAGTCGTTCTAACAAGCCTAATGGCTTACTTATGTCCATAGAGAAGTAAGAGAATTGGTTTCATCATCTTCGAAGCGTTGTCATACTGGTTCAAGAGCCGGTTCACCAGCGGATTGTAGCTAGGAGGCCTTCAGGCGTAGAATGAAGTAGATACCTTTGAGTCAAAAGGGGTGTCTTCAAGGATGATTTGTCTGGTATCTTAGTTACTTGTGGCAATAGAGAGACATGCTGGAGAGTCGACTTCGTCAACTCTCTCTCTCTCCGTGCTATCAATAAATGAATGCTAACTCATGTTCCCAGGGCCTGGGTATACTGCTTTGTGCGGCCCGTTGCAATCTTGAAAACGCCTAAAACCGTTGCACGACCACAATCCATATTAAACTATGGTGCCCTCCGCTGAGCATCCTTCAACGTCTCTACCTCCACCCGTAACCTGTCAACTTCAAATAGAAGCGTCTGGTTCTCTCTAGCCACACGCGCTTTTTGTTCTAAGCTCCAGTTGAATTTCATCCTAGCCTCCTCGAATTTCTCGTGTTCTGCTGCATCCCACTCAGCAAGCTCAGTATCGAGCAGTGCTGTCATGTATGCGTTGCCTTTCCAACAGCACTTCCCATGGTACACCTGATCCAACCCTCCCAGAATATGCAGCTGCTGATTTACAGTCTTAACATCAGGTCTGCCGTCCGGATCATTCATCAACATGTCTTTGATCAGGCCCAGCAAATGTTTCGTCTTCAACGTGTGGTCATTGGAATCTGCAATGCCCGTGCATAGCAACATCGGTTTTATCTCCTCGATGATATCTTCTACCGCATCTTCTCTGTCTGTGGAGTCACTTGCTAGCACATCCTGACATCTCCATCTTGGGAAACCTGGAGGTAGACCTACGGCGTTGAGAAAGATGCAGCCTAGAGAGTAAACGTCGACAGCACCAGGTGATTGTGGCTGAGCCTTCGGATTTGAGATCTCTGGGGAAGCGTAACCAACTCGTGGGTCGTCCTCTGTGGTCGTACCTGGCGTCATGACCTTCGAAATACCAAAGTCGGTGATATATACCTTTCCAGGACAAAGCAAGATATTTCGGGGTTTCAAGTCTTGATGTCTGATATTGTGCTCATGCACATACTCGATAGCATCCGTCACACAACCCAGTGTCTCGCCAAGATTAATCGCCATATTCGTAAGCAGCAACGACCGATTCTTCACATTCCGATAATCATCATCCTTCATCTCACAGTACCCCAATCCCATAACCCTGCCCGATATCTTCTCCACATCCTCAAAATTCCCCCCCCTCAACTGCTCAAAATCATCCATAAACTGCTCCAAATCACAGACCGCAACCGGGTACGTCAGGATATTGAGGAAACGATTATCCTCGTGCGTATACGTTCCAATCAGTGTCACAATGTGTCTATGATCCATCTTCTCCATGATCTTCGCCTCCTCCCTCAGCTCATCTAGCGTCTTGGCGTTATGTAGGTTTGAGCGGTCGATTGTCTTGCGTGCCATTAATATGCCGCCGTAAAGGATCTTGTGAACGACGCCGTGGGCGCCGCCGCCAAGGAACTCGGCGTTAGAGTCTACGATGTCGACTGCGTTCTGGAGGGAATGTGAATCGACGTGCTTGGAGCCGGTGCCGGACCAGCATTTTTGGGTGGACTCCCATTCTTGGATCTTGTGGCGGTCGCGGGCCTCGGATTCGGTGGTTTTGAGTGCTGCCAGGCGTTGGCCTTCGCTGAATCTGTTCGCCATGTGGATGTTTGGTGTGGAACGAAGCTGTTCTGGGTTGATATGCGTATGATTGTATATTCGATTGAGTTAGCCGGCGTAAACCGGGTGGATAGTGCTTAATGTCACTTGTAAGGCCACTCGATGATGAAGACGTCGTTGTTGCTTCACGACGAGATCCAGATTGCTCACCATGGCTCTGGTTGACAGGACAGGCATGGTGAAGTCGTTGATGTTGACACTGCATGATTGGACGCGGACCTGTGTCCGTCCCCGCGATCTCCGTACACCAAGAATCAGGGTCCTATCACCAACAGCTTTGAGTTGTTTGATTGGACAAAAGGAGGAGAATATTGCATCCCAACCCTGTCAATACGCCACATTGCAGGGGAATTGGCTTGGCTGCATGAGCCCAACGGCGATGGCTCCGTCGCCGTCGGAATTTTCATCCGTAGCAGTGCAAGCCACAAACAGACTCGTGTTTCATGGTATCTCTCCGTCAAGAAATGAGCATATCAATCATGCTTTGGAACTTTTGTGGCCGAGCGATTACTTTCAAGGCAGTGCATATTGGTCCGGCGACAGACGACGGGCCTCGGACAGTTCCCCCGAACTCCGATCAAGTTCAGGCAACTTAGGTCTTTCAACAGAAACCCATTTTTATAGGTGCATGCGCTCACAAGGTCTTTGATACGTAGTACTTCGACATTCTCAGATGGTTCTTCAAGAAGTTGGTGGTTTTTAAATTTTCTGCGAGTGCTTACTACCAACATCACACATAACCAGTTTATAGTCCTCCCATCTTTTCACCACTACGCAGTATCTTTTAACAGGTCATACGTGCTATCTTATCCAGGATGACAGTCCACACATCGAAACGCCTCGGTGTCCTCTGATTCTCGATCCACATTACTTGTGCGGCTGTTACCTGTCTCCTGAATCCTCTCACGGCTCGTGCTGTAATCGGAGTATCCATGATTCCATTCCATCCCTTCCCGCTATCAGCAGACCGCAGACTTGTGTTCCAGATAGTGGATGCGGCTGGTGATGGGTGATTAGCTGCTGCATTTTCTCGGCGAAGGTAATGATCGTAATGAACTAATCTGGCGGAGTCAAGGAAACTTTCTACAAAATGAAAAAGCGAGGATGAGACTTGTCTCGAGTACTAAAATTGAGTGGCAGCATCAGAGAGCTCGATGCATGGGCCAGTTCATAAGGAGTTGAAAAGATCTGGGCCATACAAATAGCTATATTCCTCTGTTAATAAACCCGTTGAAGTCAGAATTAGAGATCTACAGGGTGCTCAAATCAACCAAATTGATTGCAAAACACTAATCAAAATCAAAATCACTGATTACAAAAAATTCGAACTCAGCTGAATACAAAAAGTCGTAATCAAAATCACATGGCGTAAGTTATTTAAAATCAAAATCTGTGATCTGTACCTGATTACGGTTCATTTTGATTAAATCTTAGGAGGCATCTTAGGAGGCACCCTTGGAGATCTAAGTTTGAGTTCAGTCTCTTCAGTGGAATAAAGTTTGTAATCAACGCATTAGAGTTGAGAACTATGAAACCATCAAGGTTGTGTGGGCTCAAGCGATCCCATTCGCTCACTCACAAAGTCTGGAAAAACAGACTTCAGACATCCAGTTCCACCATCACGAGGTTAGCATTTCGCAAGCTTTTATTCCTTTTCAGGGCTTTCTTGGAAAAAATGTTAGTGACAGGTCGCTTCTATGTATCTTTGTACCGGAAAATCGGACTCGGCGGTTAAGCGAAGAAACACACCTCCGTACCTTTGTTCTCCTCGTCTCGACTGTCACCTATCATAATCGGTATGAAATCTTCCATCGTCGCTTTTAAGCCGCTTGTGAGGACCTCGTTGTTATTCGGTTTGTGCTCAGAATTTTGGCCGAATTTCACGGCGAAAGAGCCAACACTGAGTGAAAACAAGTTTCCTCACTGTTAACCAGATGGGGTCTTTACTTCCCTTCGATCTACATAAGGTCTCTTCGCAAGAGAAATTTAAATGGCGACCATTAGTTACCAGTTTACCATTGCCTGCCTATGGATGCCAGCGTCGAGGAACCGAGCTACCCCGCGTCTCTGAAATTAGGAGAAGCCCTTGTCACATAATAGTCCACTTCATACGCCGGATCATGCCACAAGATGTCGCGGGATGACGACTGGAGGTTCCTCGTGCCCTAAGCCTGCGGCGTCTCAAATTGGCAGGTGGAGGTGACACCAACCCGGAAGGGTCTAACCAAGATGTGAGACAGAAACGCTAGATGCAATGCAGCTATCTCGTCCCGGGCCGAGTTTCTAAAATATAGCTAGTTCCGGCCAATGGTTAAACATGGCTAACTTAGCTGCAGCAGCTGATCCCACAGAGGATGGACACCGCTGCTTAGCACGGAAGCTTTGTAAACTTCCAGTCTATGCCCTAGCCACGAGCTGGCGAGACGTTGCTAGAGGTCAACGCTTAACCTTTTTGAGCAAGCATGGAGCCACTTCCAAAAGTGGCAGTTCTGACAGTAACTGGCGGAGCACACCATCCTATTCCAGATTGCTGTCATCCTACCCAGATTGAAGTAGCCGATGGAAGCCACAGTCCAAAGAGACTAACCAATGTCGTGATAGAGTCAAGTCTTCCGCATCGCCGACATGGGATGACTGTGGCTGATGACCGTCTAGCAATCTCGAGGAAATGGGACGTGGCCTGTTTCGTACACCTGATTTCACGTCCAATTCCTAGCACGAAAGAGACGATGTAGACTGTGGATGAGTAACTGCCAACTGCCACCAATGTCGTGGATCTCCTCGTCGTGCAGCTCATCAACGCTTGTCCGGAGAGAGCGAGACGGGGTCGACGCCCAACTCTGTTTCGACATCGAAATCTCTGTGGTGGAAGGTCGAGCCCAAGATCGGCAACCTCACATGCATGGCCGAGCACATCATCTGGGATCCCAGACTTCTAGGTGGTGTCTCGATATAGCTTAGTAGGATGATGCAATGTAGTGCAACATCACGTAGCCAGTAATGTCGCCAGAACATGCAACAGCCACACCAAACGCCACGATACTCATTGGCTTGAATGCAAAAACAGTAAGAATGGAGATGGTCTTCAATGTCAAAATGTCAAAACGCTACGCTGGGACGGTTTGTCCAAAGCTGCATGGTGATATCGACGCCATGATCAACGTCAACCTGTCAAAGCGGATGCGTGTCGCATTGGATATATCCTGAGCTATGCCCAGACTTCTGGAAGCTCTCTATATAAATACTGGCTCTTGTCAAAAACAGATGCCAAGCAAGAATAGCACAACTTGATGGACACGCAATATCTGCAAAGCTGGTGCTATCATGCCACACGTCAACGACCTGTTGGCCTAAGCACCAAGACGACAAGATGAAGTGATCAGCGGTTTCTCCTCCGTCGCTTACATGACGCGGATATTTTGTAAGCAGTATCAAGAATGCGGGCGCAGTGCAACGGTGAGAAGTAATATATAATGTGTCATCTGTATTGGATATTTCGCCATAGTCTTGTTGTTGTCAGATGCACAGGATGGAAAGGAAGAAGTGACTCACACGTGACTACTCGGGCCCATCCCGGTGCGAAAAATCCGACTTTGCCACATCGGGCTAAAGCCTAGGAAGAACCCCCGTGGGCCGTAGGGCCATCTGCAGGCGGGATGTGATTAGTGCTGCATGGCCACTAGCCCAAATCACGACATTGGGAACGCCTGGGCTTGGTCTCCACTGCCCAACCACAGCCTCCACTTTTGCTCCAGCAGCTCCAGTACTTCGTCGCTCCACCAGACGACGTCGCTACGGTGAATGGATACCGAAGACGTCTCGGCCCCAAAGGCGATACTGAAGAACTTGCTCGGACATAACAATCTGGCCCGAGTTCTCTCTCTCGGCCAATGGCGCTCGGCTTAGACGGCCATCTCCAGGCGGATCTTAGGAAAAGCTTGGGTTCGGAGGCGAAATCGAGCAACCATGTCTCTGATACGCTTGCGAATACGGACAATCCTCTGTCCACAACGTCAGCGTTCCAGAGCAGAGTTTTTCAAGCTCGACCCTACAGGAAGATCACGACATCGGGTCTTCCAAGCGGTGACAGCAGGTGATCGAGGTGGCCAAGACAAGCGTCACTTTGAAAGGTGATATAGTCCTGGACATTGCCTTTTACATTTTGGTTTTTCCTCTCACCCCATTCACACAATACACCTGTCAAACCATCAACAACTCTTTCGAGCCTCTCAGCCTCTCCCACTATTACACGAGACAGGCCCAAGCACCTGTTACCACTATACCATTGACAGGAACCATCATCTCCACAACCACGTGATCGGTTCTCAGTCTTCCGCCTTCCTATCGACACAACTGTCAAAAAACCCCTTTTCTTCAAACACCGTCAACATCCAAGGAAGGTGGAATATTTTGATGCGCCTAATGAGTGGGTTTTTAAAGAGCAAGGGCTCCGGTGAGACCGCCGAGCCCATCGGCGACACTGAGAGCAAGGTCACCCAGGATGTTAGTGGCGTGAATGTTAACCACACTGATTCTGAAGGTTCGTTTACTTCCAGTACCCAGCGTAGTCTTTATGGTACATTTCCTGACTCTTCTTCAACAGTTGGCGAAGTCTATGTCACCAGCGATGATCGCCGCACACTTGGCCGCGTTTCCGCGGCGTTCCTCGTCTTCAACCGCATGATCGGAACCGGAATATTCGCCACCCCATCGTTAATCTTCGCACAGTCCGGATCTGTTGGTCTGTCCCTCTTCATCTGGTTCGCCGGTATGGTTATCGCCGCGGCCGGATTGGCAGTCTACATGGAGTTTGGCACAGGTCTCCCAAGAAACGGAGGAGAGAAGAACTACTTGGAGTACGTCTTCCGCAAGCCAAAGTATCTGGTCACCGCCATGTACGCCTCCTACGTCGTGCTGCTCGGTTGGGCAGGATCCAACGCTGTCGTCTTCGGAGAGTACATTCTACACGCTGCGGACGTCGAGGTTGACCGCTGGAATCAGCGTGGTATTGGACTCGCCTGTATTACTGCCGCGTTCCTCATCCACGCGTTCGCCGTCAACTGGGGTCTTCGCCTGCAGAACTTCCTCGGTATCGTCAAGCTCTTGATTCTGCTCTTGATTGTTTGCACCGGTTTTGCCGCTCTTGCAGGCCACATTCGCCCAGAGGTCCAGCCAAGACCAGATAACTTCACCAACGCCTTTTCAGGAACTACCGGATCCGCCTACGGAGTTGTCACCGCGCTTTACAACGTCATTTGGTCGTATCTTGGATACTCCAATGCCAACTACGCCCTTTCCGAGACAAAGAACCCAGTTAAGACCCTCAAGATTGCGGCGCCAGCCGCCCTCGGTGCCGTTGCCATCCTCTACATGCTGGCCAACATTGCCTACTTTGCAGCCGTTCCGCGCGAGGAGATCCTCAGTGGAGGACGTATATTGGCCGCAACTTTCTTTCGCAATATGTTCGGTCCAAAGGCTGAGAAGGCGCTTTCCGTCTTCGTTGCATTGTCTGCCTTCGGAAATGTCCTCTCCGTCATCTTCTCTCAAGGCCGTTTGGTTCAGGAGATAGGTCGTGAGGGTATCCTCCCATGGTCGCGCTTCTGGAGTTCCAACAAGCCATTCAACACTCCTTTCGTGGGTCTTTTCGAGCATTGGGTGGTTTCTGTCGTCATCATGCTCGCGCCACCACCAGGAGATGCTTTCAATTTCATCTTGAACGTCATATCCTACCCATTGGCCGTTGTCAACGTCGGTGTTTCTGGCGCGTTGGTGCACCTCTACCTTCACCCAAGCGCTTCGCACAGACCAAGGTGGGCTCCACCATTTAGAGCGACGCTTCCAGTCGTCGTATTTTTCTTGCTAAGCAACATCTACCTGGTCGTCGCACCGTTTGTCCCACCTGATGAGGGACAGTCCATTTACCAGAGCATCCCATACTGGCTTCACTGTGTGGTCGGTATCGCCATTCTCCTTGCAGGAGCCGTTTACTGGGTCATCTGGGCACACATCATGCCGAGAATTGGCGGATACGAGTTGGTGCGCGAGACCTCGCTCGACAGTAGTGGATGGTCGAGAAGCAACTTCGTCAAGGTCAAGCAGTAAGCGACGCGAAGAAACGCAAAAGTGTCGGCGTTTGGCAAAAATAAAATACGGGAACGATATAATATGTTCGAGGGCGTATCTTGGATACATTTTTAACGAGATATCTACTACGAGGTAGTGATGACCAGCGGCGTTTTGGATTTGTTTTTTTTCGGTGGAGGGAGATACCTAGAAGTGTTTTTGTGCCATGAGCGACCTGATGGGGCAACTATTTTTTCAAGAATTATTATAGCATACTATAGCTTAGACTTTATACCGTCATCGAGAGTACCTTGATCTATGTCAAAACTTGACATACATACCAAATACCTGCTTACGTCTTGATAATCTGAGTGCCAGTCTCGGCGAAGTTGAATATGGGAGATGGCTTGTGCCATGGGAACTTAAGTAGTATGGAGGCCCATCCGCGAAACTCGACCCTGCATTTGTTGGTTGAGACAGATTCCTTGGTGACCTCAATTCTTGCAAATGTAGGAATATTCGTTATGGCCTGATTTCGTCGTTGGTGTTGAACAAGTTCAACGCAAACGCATCAAACATGACACCTCAGTCACGTGCAGGATGGATATTGACAAGACAGGTGAAAGTTGTGACACCCACCAATGCTTGTGGTCCAATCAAGCTGTCATCTGGTACGTCTGTAATGATTCGTTATTAATGAAATAAAACAGACCTTTTGAGCTTATTGCTGAATTTCGTGGTTGGTTATCCAATCATTGTTCTGATATTGTGGTGGCCTAAGGCGTTTACATGGTTCAGATGCCTGTGCCAGCTAGAATAAGGATAGTGTGGGGAGTTCTGAGCCTCGCTTGTCAATTGACCAGAGATCATCTGGCAATTGGTGGCCACCTTGCCCATAGTCTTGTAGCCCAGAGTGACAACGTATATTATTTTACAACTCCCCGTTCTCTGCCCGCGACCTCCTAGAATTTCTACATCTTCGGTCGAGACATCAGCTCTACTTCACCTTCAACTCACGGACCAATTCCTGCTTAACTGCAAGCAATAGCCCCTGAAGCCACCTACTCAACTACTCACATAACTTTTACTACCTTGAGAGCTATCTCGCCAGATCGACTTTCTCTTCGTGTATAACCACAACCACTTCCCTTATACGTTAGATTCTGTTTCTTCTTAAGGCAGCATCAAACTAGGTAAGACTTCTTCTGTTACCAGTATCTACGGCATTCGATTGCATTCTGAGGACTAACCTCAAGGTTACAGGACAGCTATATCTTGCATTCTCCACACACAAAACTCACGACACGCACGATAACGCCGACGACCGTATTTGACGTCACGTCACTGCACATAATGTCTGCCGTCGCTACTCCAGTCAGCGCCGAGGCTGATGATCATTCCAACGAGGCTTCTTCTCCAGATCACTCCGAGGAGCACCACGAGGCCCACAACCCAACCGTCGAGGAGGTTCCAGATGAGGAGGATACCATTAAGCGCCACGATACGCCATTATCAAACAGCGTTCTCGAGGATGTCGACAGCGGACCTGAGTCGGCGCCAGCCGGTAAGCGTTATGAGAAGCCAACCGATCGCAAGATCATCGAGAAGCCAATGAAGGAGAATAAACCAAAGGCCGTCGAAATCTCTTCCAAGGAGGCATTCCCAGAGCTTGGCGGAGGCAAGGCGCAAATTCCAGCTGTTGCTCCGTCCTGGGGCGGCGCAAAGACGGATGCTCTTAAGTCTGGATTCGATAGCAACTCTACTACTGCATCGGGAGCAGCCACCCCAACCTCATCCAAATCTGCGCCATTCGGCGGTCCAGGGACCTTTAACATGCCTGGCCAATACCGTGAACAGATCTCCTTCATGCCAGATGACCTTATCCCACGCACAGAGATGAGGAGGCCGTTGCCAGATATCCTCAAGGATATCAACCGCAAATTCAAGGTTAATCTCACCTATACTACTGGGGAACGCAACATGCTCTTCTTCACTGCAACTGGCCCAACCAAGAAGGCAGTTACCGAAGCTTTGGTTGAATTGGCAGACAAGATCACTGTCACTGTAAGTGCACACCTTCTATTTCTTCGTGGCGTGCGCTAACTAGTTTTCCGCAGAAAACTGTCTACCTCACCATTCCAGCGTCGATGAAGGCCAAGGTCATCGGAAAGGGAGGCGAGAACATCAAGAGACTTCAGGACACATACGGCACGAAGATCACCATGCCAAAGCAAGATGCTCAGCGCCCAACAGATGACGACGATGACGATGCAACGGTTGATGTACAGATCGTAGGGAATACTAGAAGAGCTCAGGTCACCAAAAATGACATCACAAGAATGGTCGGAGAGCGTAGCAGCAATGCTAACTCGAGACTGCGCAACATCCCAGCCGAGTTTTACCCCTTCATTGCCGGACCTAACAACGACGGCGTCCACAGCCTGGAGCAACAGCTCGGTAACCTTCGCATCGATGTTCCAAACCACCAGAGCTGGAGAGGACAGGCTCCACCGCAGCCAGCGCCGCAGGGCCAGGTCAACTTCCTTCCTTCTGCACCAACCAACCCAATCATTCTCGCCGGTGACAGGCAAGCTGTGCAGGAGGCCCGTGCTCGCATTGAGCGCCAAGCGGAGGAGCTCCGTCGTCAGCTGGCCATCAAACAAATGGATGTGAACAGAGGACGTCACCAGTTCATCGTTGGGGACCATGGTATGCCAGTCTCTCAGTTTCTGGCGGAGACTGGTTGCTCTCTTGTGATGCCAGAGGACTCTGATGATGAGACGATCACCATTATTGGCCCAGCCGATCGCCTTGATGAGGCTGGACAGAAACTTGAGGATATTGCCTTCTCCTTGAACTCGACTGGATTCGACATGGCTGGCCAATACCGCAAACAAATGCAGAACGATCAGGCAAGGGCCAACGAACACGCCAGAAATGTGGTGAGGTACCTTCAGCGCCGCAGAGAGATCGAGCGCCTTGAGAGAGAACACGAGGCCCGCATCTATTCTCAAATCCGTGATGGATACCTGCACCCATTTGAGCTGTATGCTCGCGATGCCAGAAAGAACCAAGGCGTTGTCACTGAACTCAAGAACATTGCCAGCAGCTACCCACCATCCCGCATGGCCAACCTTAACGTCAACCCATTCTACCACCAGCATCTCCAGAACACCCTTGCACCAAGGATTCAGGAGAACTACGGCGTCTTTACCGTCGTTGCCGATGATGACGTGATCCTTGTCTTCGAGGGTCCAGAGAGCGCCGCGTCTGACTTCTGTGTTCCAAGAGCTGTTCCATCTCCACAGGAAATTCAGTCCTTCCAGCGCGGCCTTGAGGAGGCTAGGAAATTCATTGAAGATCTCGTCAACCAGCAGCAGGAGATTAAAACCATGACCGTTGATGTGCCAAAGAAGTTCCACGAGAGACTTCGTAAGTTCATCATTGCCGAGAAGGAAGCTCAGGGCCCAGATAAGATCGCAGTCCGTGTCATCGTCCAAGGCACCACCGTCAACCTTCAGGGTCCAGCATCTTCCGTCGAGGATCTCGCCAAGAAGGTCGCAGACTTCGTCGTTCAGGAGACCGCGGATGAGAAGGAGCGTGGCCATACCACCTCTTTCCCATTCCAGCAGAAGCTTACGAACTTCTTGATCGGTAAGGGTGGAAACCAGATCAAGCAGCTCCGTGACCAGTTCGATGTCGACCTCAAGATCGAGAATGGCACCCTCACCATTACCGGTCCACCAACCAAGGCGGCCGCTGCCAAGACTCACATCCAGAAGCTTGAGAAGCAGTGGGCTGATGAGACCACTCACATTTTGAAGATCGATCCAAAGTACCACAGACAGATCATTGGTGCCCAGGGTGCTCAGCTGAAGAAGCTCGAGAACAGATACAAGGTCGCCATCCACTTCCCACGCGGTGCTCGTACACAGAAGGAGGAGCAATCTGTCGCAGGTGATTCCGCCGCCGCCGCCGGCCCAGCTAAGCCAGCACGTCGTCAGCAGGCTGAGGATGAGGTTGAGGTCAAGGGTCCATCCCGTGGTGCCGATGAGGCCAGAGATGAGCTTCTCTCCCTTCTTCAGTATTTCAAGGATAACTCCTTCGAGGCAACCGTCACTGTCCAACAGAGCCAGGTTCCATCCATCATTGGACAAGGTGGTCGTGCTCTTGACGAGCTCCGTCAGGAGACCGGCGCCAAGGTTGATGTTCCAGGTGCCCGTGATGCCAAGGACCCAACCGCTCGCGTTGATATTGTGGTTAGAGGTACTAAGAGCGAGGTCGCCGCTGCCAAGAAGGCGCTCGAGGAGAAGAAGGCAGTCTTCGATGACTCTACCGCCGAGACCATCGAAATCGAGAAGAAGCACCACAGATCTCTCATTGGACCAGGTGGATCCATTCTTCGCCAGATCATCCTTGATGCGGGCGGATCTGATGACCGCCGCGAGCTCGCACGCACCGTCCAGTTCCCACGCGATGGTGCCGAGAGCAACAAGGTCAAGGTTGAGGGCCGCAAGGCCGTTGTGGAGAAGATCGTCAAGAGCATGCAGGAGATCGTTACCGAAAATGAGTCCAAGGTTACTGAGACCATCGATGTCCCAACCACCCAGCACCGTCACTTGATCGGACGTGGTGGTGACGCCAAGATGGCTCTCCAGACCAAGTTCAACGTCAACCTTGACATCCCAGGCCGTGATTCCGGAAAGACTGGCATCAGGATCTCTGGTCTCCCAGCTGATGTTGAGGCCGCCAAAGCCCACGTCCTTGAGGTTACCAAGGAGGAGGAGGGTGAGACTGTGGCTATCCCAGTCCACCTTCACCACACTGTCTCCAAGGAGGGACAGCTCTTCCGTCAGCTCCAGCGTGACCATGGCGTCAAGGTTGACCACGCCGGCCACAGAACTCCAAAGAAGGAGTCCAAGAAGGAGGCCGCCATCGACACCGAGGATCTCCCATTGATCACTGACGAGAACGAGGGCCCAGACTTTCGCGTCCTGGCCATCATTCCAAAGGCCGATGAGGGTGACATCCCATGGGTTCTCCGCGGTGAGACAGCCAGTATCGAGAAGGCCAAGGCGCAAATCTTGAAGGCGCTCGAGGCTGCTAAGGCTGCTACCCATATTGGCTACCTCACTCTTGAGGATCCAAGACTGAACAGATATGTCATTGGACAGGGTGGCAACAAGGTCACCAGCATCCGCAAGCAGACTAACTGCACGATTGAGGTGCCGAAGAGTGGTGATAGCCAGAGTGCGATTGAGATTATTGGTGACCTGGAGAATGTGCAGAAGGCGAAGGATTTAATTCTCAAGGCCGTTGAGGAGGGCGCGAGAAACACTGTTAACCACTCTAACCCAAGAAGGGATTAAGTGTGTGCTTTCGGAATGGGGGTGTGTTAAGAGAGAAGATAGAGATTGTGGAAGGGTTACCATTCGAGTACGGTTAGAGCGAATGTTATTTGCTTGCATTGCGTAGGTCATCAAAAATGAGTGTCAGGGGATTCGATTTGCTTTCAGTGTTTCTAAAGAGTTGTGCGCAGTCAAATAGAGAACACGATTTGCTGTCTTTGAAAATATCTATTCATTATCTGGTGCCCTATAAATGGACCACGAGGAGCCAGCTCCTTATCTCACGCCAACTTTCCACTTTCGTAAGTAAAAGACAATGCATCCCAGTTTGGGATGCTCACTGAACATGCGAGTCGTTCAGCTCATCTCAACATCCCCATCCTCATCCTTCCTCCCATCCTTAGTCTGCTTACCCTTCCGCAGGTCTCCCAAAGATTTAGCCAGCTCATCAAGCTTCTCGCACTCCTCGCAGGTCCAATTCTCCATATCATGTTTCTGTCCAGGGAAGATTCGGCAGCTGTCGGAGCCCTTTGTAGGACAGTAGGTCCATTCAGTCCTGCTGGCTCACCGTTGCTGTTTGGGCCGCCGGGGCCCGCAGGAGTTGCAGAGGTAGTGGGCGTTTGTGTACACTGTGGTGTGCCAAGAGGAAGTTGGAAAGCTGTTTTGTTGCGTGATAGGGAAGTAGATAGAGTGAAGTATAAACGCCTGGACGTTGCTGTGGGGATGAAATCCATGAGGCGGTGGTGGTATATACACTCATGAGACCAATTACTTCGACATCTTGTTCAGACTCTGTCGTGGGGCAGGTCACTGGCCCAGTGGAGTGTGTCGATGACTCGTTGTGATGAGGGCAGCTTGAGAGAGATGTGATGACAAAGGTTGTAAGTCGGGGAGAAGCAACAAAGAAGATGGGCCCTCGACGACGACTAGAGATTCGGGCTGTGTACTCGCCTTGACTGGCATTGCTGCGTAGCTGGGAGGTTATTGGCTCATTTCCCTGTCTCACGGTCTTGCCAGAAGAGCACTGGAGTCCACAGTGACGAGAGTAGCCAATGGTCGTCAAAGAAGATCTGGTTCCATTGTTCTCAAAATAGCTACCCATCATTATACAAGAAATATCGGGAAACAATGCCCTTTTGTGCAAGGAGTTACATTTGGACCGGATATTTTGCTTACATAAAGGTAAAGGTGCCAAGGCTGGCTTTATGTGCTTTGCTCTGATTGGCTTAAATGACCATATCCAAATTCTTGGCGTCACTTGGCGTAACTCGACGCACTTCTCGCACATCCAGCTTTCAGTCTCAACATCTCCATCTTCTCTGCTGAAACTGCGGCCTAGTGGCCGGTGGCATTCTTTATATTAAGCAGTAGTTCCATACGCTTTTGTTCTTCCAATAACTACTACTTTTGCCAGTTCGCGGGCCGCACGAGTTGCAGAGATAGTGGATAACTTTACACATTCTGATGTGAGTAGTATTAGTATTTTAGAAGGATTGTTCTGGTGGGTATGAAAGGTATGGGGGTGAGCTAGATGAGAGCAGGATATATGCTTTAGGAGGACAACAACTTTGAGACCCAGCATTCTGGGCAGATCACTCGTTCAAATCAGTTGTCTCGATGCCTCCTTATGTTGGAGTAAGTTGTTTGCGGCGACAATGAAGGTGTCGACAGCCAGCACTTCGTTCGAGCAGCAACAACAAAGACATTGGCCGTAAAGTGGAGAATATGGATTTCTTGGGCGCCCACTGTAATAATTGTGAAAGGGAAGGTCGCTTAGGATGTTTGCTTGTACCTTGTAGAAGGATAGAGCTGAAAGGTTTGACCGTACGATGCCAAGGGCGAGGTGTTTGCTTTCACGCCCATAAGCAAACATTATGGCAATCATTCCGCTCGCCCGATGGATTCAACATAAATACATATAGATCACTCAGTACATAGCAAAGAAGAGGAAGTCAGAGAGAGATATCTAAAGAAACAACGAACATTATCCTGGGGAGATCTTCTCCCTGAGATTGTCACAATAATAGACTGATCGATGGACGAACGTCAAGAGCTCGCTCGGGTTGTGCCACCATGATACTAAAGACATCCTGATGGTTGCCATCAAACAAAGGCTCCTTCTCCAATCGCATTGTTCTCGATATAGCCACACACAGCTCGTGTGGCTATGCACCAGGAACAATGCCACATTTTGAGGATAGATCTTGGAATGATAGAGTTGTCGGTAGACCATGACGACCGTGCTGGCGTCTCACATTGTCTCGATCCCATACATAAATCAGTCCGTAATCACTTCCTCACCTCTTTTCAGCATGACTCTCAGTAAGACCCTTCAAATCTACAGGTTGAATTCCTCTCAGTATCCTCCACCAATCTGCTGATCAGATTCTCAAGCTAAGTTCGCGATTTCAACCGCTCATTCCACACACCTTCAAGCCGTCATCATGACTAACTGCATAACCACAACAACCTACTCTTGTGAGCATTCCCACTTTGCAGTACACATGGATAGGGATAAACTGACGGAAGACCACCTTCAAGCGCGTTGGCCCTGCGAAATGTGCCGGGTCGGCATCGAACAGGATCATGGCATGCAGCCCAAGCCAATAATGCCACCCCGTAATAAAAGCTTACAGGCTAATGCCAAGCCTTAGCGCCGCCGTACAAAGGCCATCGACGAGGCACCCATGTGTTGAACAATGAGGGAGGGAAGGTGAAGTACATCACCGCCGCAGCGGAGAGAGAGGGGATTCTTCATGGTCAGAAGACCGTAACGCCGAGGTTCTCTGGGGATGACACTGACGAGGAGGATAGAAAGCGTACACAGCACGCGGTGGCTGAGAGACGGCGGGGTTTTGGAAAGAGATATAGCTCGTTTTTCAAGGGTAGGAGCAAGTGTATTAGCAAGGGCAGAGGTGAGTAGATCTCGTTCCTGTCGCTGTCAACCCCGTTTTGGCCCTACCAATAGGCATTGCATCACCATGACACTCACTATCCTTTTCCTTCCAACGTGCTAACCATGTGATGTGATTTCACCTATGTTTATGTTAAACTTACTTCTCGAAGCCGTCCCAGCCAGGTATTTGCGCTAGGTGTGGCCTCTCACAGTCTTGAGCACAACGGTTAGTCCCATTGATACTGCGGTCGAAGCTTCCCAAAAGGTATCAGTTTTTCGTGGCATCTTACATCTCTCCGTCCTGTGACGTAGCAGATGCTCGGATACTCAAGACGGTGTCATCCTCCTCGAGAGGCGGCTCCACTATGTCCATCCACGCACCCCATGTGTTGCCAATATCAAGTCCAAGCGCTTTGCTCTCATCAATACCCCTCTTCAGCCGTTTCTCGTACCCTTTGTGCATGTCAGAGCTTTCCGGTTCAGGTTCGATATACGTCAGCACTCGAATTATCGTCGGTGAAGCCGCCCGTTCCAGAACACTCTTTGCCCTAGGCACAGCACTGGCTCCTAAACCGTCTCCAACTTTGGCGGATGCCTTGTTCCATAAGCACAACAGCCCAGTGCAGGCTTTGACCTTTTCCTCAGAACACGAGCATTGACTCGACCTCTGGGCAGTCATGGCCGTTCCTTCCCCAGAGTCGTGTAAGTCTGGTTCCTTCATATGATTCCCTTGCTCTGCTACAGGGTCGCCTGCGGCGAATCTGTCTGCAATCATTCCGTCGGCCCTATTCTCGATGATCTCCACGTTGAGCCACACCTTGTCATAACACCCGAATGCCACGCCCTCATGTCTGTCCAACTTACACTGCGCGTGGCGGTCCAACTCGTACAACAACCCATAGACAACATTCTCCTCCGAATTCCCATCATAGGATTCGGCGTCGTCGGCTCCTTCTTGTTCCTCAATCTCCGTCTCGCCTGTCTTATTTGTGCCCTCTGCATTCTCCTCCACTGAAACAAACTTCCCTTGCCCATTCTCCTCGCCACTCTTCTTGGTTATTCCAGTGTCTTCCGCCTCATCCTCCCCCACTTTCGTCCACTCCCATTTACTAGGGCGCGCCCAATAAGCATCTCCAAAGATGTCCAGTGCAAACTCACCTCCAGCGCGCTGTATACTAGCATAACCTCTCTTCGCAATGATCCACCTCCAACCTCTCAGTACAGCCAGAGGGTCCTTATATAACCTCGCAGTCGGACATCTCTTCCTCATCTGAGACGTGGACAGATTGGAGCCGTATGCGAAGTAGAGAGTCTTGTCCTCTGCAGGAGGCGAGGAGGGTGGCGAGGAGCTTGAGGCGCTTAAGGAGCTTTGTGGTGTCATCGTTGCGTGTGATTTAGGCGTGCCTGGTCAAGCTGGCTAGCTGCGGAGTCGGGGCCGTATATGTTGATGCACTGAGCCGGACCCGTGAATGCTGCGCGCTGAATGTCACGAGCAATGATTGCTGGTGCAGTCAATGTCGGTGCAGTCAATGTCGGCCAGGAGTGAAGAAATGCAGGAAATACACTCCCAAGAACAAAGTCAACGCAGAAGCAAACTTAAATGCTAAAGGTCGAAGGTTCAAGGTTGTTGGATAAAGAGGGAGGTGAAGAAGTGCCGGAAGGTGCCTTTGTACCTCCACCTGTTTACCGCGCGGCAGGCGCGTGACAAGCGCCTGCTTCTGCCTTTGTCGGCATTTCAAAGTCCGCAGGAAGCGCGATATGGCTGAGGAACGGAGTAACATTCAGCCGGCGGTGTTTTAAGCTGGTGTGCGCGGCAGGCGAATGGATTCCCACAGGAAAGACTAATTGAAAGTCCTTCACGCCGGTGCCGTAAGCCAAAATAATTAGTAGACACCATCAAAGATGGTGACGATTTTAAATATTCAGAATTTATTGACGCAATGCCTACCCAGGCAGCAAAGTATGGGCTATGAAGATCTAGCCATCATGTTTCCCCAAATGCCTCGTAACGCCATCCGCATCCATCCCAGGAATCGCTTTGTTGCAGCTAGCGTGCACCACCTTAATGGCACAATGCTTGGTTTCTGCCTTACCTTCGTCTCTCTCCTCAATCTAGGCCTCGACGTCCATAGAGTCCGGCTTAGCATCACCGTTCTGCTCCTCAACTGGCACTCTGTTGCCAGCCTCAAGCATAAACGCCTCCTCAACGGCCATCTTTCTTCTGAAGACTCTAAGCCATCTCTGACCCCACTCACGGATCTGTCCCTCATCAGCAGAATCACCAAGACCAGCCTCCATCGCCTGATCCTTAGCACCTGAAGCCCAGCTTGTGAGAGCATCCTCCATAACAACAAACATATCCGTCATGCTCTGTCTCTCTCTCAAAAGGGTCCCCTCCAGCGTCTTTCTCTGCTCATCATCAATCTGGACATTCTTGCTGTCAATCAAGCCTCTGACTCTGTTAGTAACCTTCTGAACTGTGCTTGCAACCATCTCGAAGATATGGGAAGCAGCCAGCTTATCACCGCCTTTGTTGTCCTCAACGAGCGCCCACTCAATCACAGAGATTGGGGTCAAGATGGTGTAGTTGAGGAGCTTGTCGACGATATTGACACCGATGCCTGGTTGGTCGACCCAGTATGCCATGACACTGGTGATGATTTGGCGACGGGCAGACTCAGATGTGGCACCGATGTCGAGCAGGCGCTGCTTGCAACGCTCGATGCAGGAGAGCACATGCGAAAGAGACTTGGAGCCGATGTAGCAGATCGAGGTGACATATGCATCTGTGCTAGCGAGAAGCGGTTCAGGAAGAGCCATGGTGGTGGCCTGGTTGTGGATCTGCTGGATGACTGGCTCGATCTCCCCCTCTGTTGCCTTGCTCTTCATCAAAGCAAGGATCTCACGGCCCTCGGCAGCAAATGGGATATCTTTAGTTCAGTTAGTAATATGCAAGGATCATGCTGTTCGAGTCGGCTTACCATCATCAGCATACTTGAAGTCTGGGGTATCCTTCTCCTTGCCCTCAGTAATAAGTGGCTGATATGGCTCAGGCAAAGTGCCCTTGATGCGCTGCGCGAAACTCAATCTGACCTCCTTGTCCAAAGCACCAGCAATGAACACTTTCTTTGGATGCAATGGGCTCAGCTCCACATCGTCGATCCACTCAGTCCACTTCCAGGTGAAACCGAAATTGCTCAAATGATGTGAAAACCAATCCACGAATCTGTAAGAAAGCTCAAGGTCCATCTTGTCCACGTTCCTGTACAGGTAGCGGATGGCTCTGCCCAGAGATGGTGCGATAGCTGCTGGGGCGATCTTACAAGCCTCAGTGAGAACAGAATGGTAGTAGACAAGCTTGTGCTCTGGTGCGGGAAGCTGGAAAAGCTGCGAGAAGACGGCATCGACGGCGACATCTTCTGGCTTCCATGTTGATCTGTTCTCCTCGATGTCACGGAGTCTATCGAAAGGAGTTGCACGCTTGACAAAGGTGCCGTTGGTGAAGTAGCAATCAATGTCGATCAGATAGCGAGCAGTCGCGTTTCTGTTAAAGTCGAGAATGTTGATGGTGTCCACAATGGAGTCCCTCAGAATGCAAGAGGCAATATCTGTGGTTGGTGGTACAGTCTCCATGTCCTGGTTGGCATAGACGGAGAAGTAGATCTCTGGGAAGAGTGGTCTTGGGCCTGCGACAAGGGAAGCTGGCACCTTTATGGCTGGAAGCTCATGCTTGAGAGCCGCTGCCAATGGGTCGACCTCATCAGCAGTGCTAGGCAGCATCTTCCATGGTCTTGGAATGCAACTGAGCTCCCATCCGGTGGTCGACTCGTTGGCCAACTGCTTCTGCAACAGACCGATGACACTCGTTGGCTCAGTCACCTCGTCAATGCCATTTCCTGGATATGGGTCGACAAGTGTCTCAAGCGGAGAAGGAGTGCCAGCGAGAATATCGGTCTTCTCGAGAATCGAGACGGCGTGATCATGCGACTCGCTTGTAGAGGAGGCCATGATATATGGGATTGTGAAGAGGATGATCTTGACAAGCTCCATGCCAAGGGTGTCTTCAGAAGAGGCAGTCTGAAGGTCGGCCGCGCGATCGAAGAGCTCGTTCAAGATTGGCCACATACCCTCTCCAGCGAGGAGTCCCTGCATGCTGCCGAGGAACTTCAGCAAAAGCTTAACCTCCCTCCACTCGCCTCCCTTGATCCTCTTCTCCGTCTCCTCGGCGGCCTTCGCCAACAGCTGTGGCACAGCTTCCTCCCCTCTGTTCATGCCATTGAGGACGACGATAATTGCGGCGACGAATGGGATCTTGAAAGGCTGCTCAAGGACAATTTGGAGTGTAAGGTCGTAGTAGGATTGGCGCGTATCAACGTCATCGTAGTTGTCGGAAATTAGCTTCGCGAGGTTATGGACCTCCTCTTCGACTGGCTTCAATGGCGATTCAGCAATAGATAGCAGCTGTCTGCGCACCTTGTTGACCAATGGCTCCTCATAGCGACGGCGTTGTGGGCGACGGTCATAGTCATCGTCGTCTTGTAACTTTTGTCAGCCTTGTGTCCTCGTCGCGAAACGCTTCTCGTGGTCATTAAGTTGCATAGTTCTTACCTCTGTATCTTCTCTTGTTGTTGTTGTTGTTGTTGTTGTAGCCACCACGGCCACGAGGTCTGCGATCATAATCCGCCATCTTGCTGATGTTGTATGAGTTTGATGGTGTTATGTTTGGTTGTGACTTAAGCTCAAGATTTGTTGATGCGCCTGCGCCTGGGAGTTTGCCGTCCAAGCAACCGCGCGCCAAGCTTAATTGACAGCCTTCACTTGAGGTGCCGTCACGTGGTATATGTTTCCACCCCTGACCTACTTTAATTTGAGGAGAGCTGCATTTGTTATACATTGGATTCAAAGGGACAAAGTGGAATTGCAATCAATATCGTCTAATGACCTCAAGCTTGTTCCACGTTTTGGTTTTTAACGACCCAGAATATAAGGAGTGATGCATGAGAACTGCAAGCTAGCACAGGTAATGTCGTCCATTATGTCTTTCAAACCGCTAGCTACGGCGGATTGCTACAGCTTCATTCAAAACCTCAATTGGCCGCTCCTCGGTTCACTAGCATTAGTGATCGGCATCATTAGGAACAAGCGGGTATCCACTGGTTGGTATCATACATCTCTCCTTCTTCATACTTTTGGTGACCTCTACGCGATGAACTCAAAGAGCCAGCCAGCGGCGGATCTTTCGAAATCTTGTGGCATATCTAAGCAACTGAACTCGTGCTTAGAAGAACCTCCACCAGATGAACACAATTATCAAGAAGCCCAAAGCTCCTATCGGACCATACTGTTTGACCATCAACTCCCAGTTGATCCTCACTGCTGCCCTTTTGTACTTCTTGCTGTCATCTCTCAGCCTACTGCTCATCTCGCCCATTCTTTCCAAGCTGTCGCCTCTGTAAAGCAGATCCTCGATGTTCTTAGTCATAACGTTCGTCACATCACGCAGCTCTGAGTTCAGCTTGTCAAGATTTTGGGTAGCTCTTGTGTCGGCATATGTCGCCTTTGTCCTCTGAATAAAGGTATCGAATTCCATGAATGCGTATGGACGGAGTTTGGGTGAAGTGAGTTGCTGGTAGCTGTAGTTGGAAGAAAACTCTGTGGACAAGTCGGAAAGGTAGGTGAAGGCGAGCTTGCGAGGATACGAGCGCTCGGATATGCAGATGTAGACAATGTCGTTCACGATGAGGTAGCTATCGTGTGTTTTAGTCAATTCAAGTTCAAAAGAGTGGTTCAAGTACTCTCTCTGAGGAGGGAGTCGCATGCTGAGACATACTGTAATGTGTATGGGCCGCTCTCAATGCTGGCTTGTTGCTCTGAGTTGCGATTCAGACGGCGCATAATCATCTTTACTTGCGACTTAATCTCAGTGAGCGCATTCTCAGTCTCCGCATCGTCAACAGATGCACAAAGCATCAACCCTATGTCGTGTTAGTGCTCAGTATTGATAATGAGGCGTGGTTGCATGAGGCGTACCGTCAAGGCGTGCAATTTGAGTTGACTTGATCATGTTGCTTTCTGTGAGGCTTAGGGGTTGGACGGGTAGTCGAAAGTTATGAGGGGACCTCGTAGTTCGGCTTAAGGCGACTCGATCTGAGGGTTCTCAATTTCACAGAAGACGAAGTGCGAGAGTTTAGTTGGAGTCGCTTTGCCTATGTGGTTGTGTTCAGGCCAGATAATTTGAGACCACTTCATCATTGCCAAGCGCTATGCGTTAACCTGGCTGGATGCTTTACACGTGATAGTGTAACGGCCCCTGTTAAATGGCGGCTGAGGTACAGTGAGACCTGCCTATAAGAGTATTTGCTGTAGGAATAACCCACCTAAAAGAGTGCAAAGTTGGAATGCTTTTGAAATCCCATACAAATAAGAATGAACCTGCGACTTGGCATATTCTCTGGAAATAGGGGTTTTTTTCGCGGTTCCCATATAACCTACAAGAATGTTGACCACTGATTGGCCCTGGGTGGGTGGCAATACCTTCCAAAGTGCTATATTGGATCTAGCTCAGAGATTTGGGGGCCGCTATGCTTAAAAAGGCAAGCTAGTTGTAGGAATAACCGCCTCATAAGAATGAGAAGCCGGGAATAAAGTGTATTCTTACAATCAAGTTCCATTGTTGTGCAGAAACGGATTAGCGTTGCCCGGGAGCCCCATGCTAGCCAAGTGCCCGGCGCAAGCATCTAGCGCGATGAGCTCCCTCATTCAATTAGACGCGCGACCCTATCTCGTTGCGACAAGTGACAGCAACGCAGCGTAACAAACCATACGTTTCCTGCGCCCTACAGAAGCGTTACTTACGAACTTAAAACTCCTCCTGCGTTACTCTGCGATTACGACGTCCATCAATTGTGCGCTCGCAATTGGTACAAAATCACATTGATCTAGACTACCCTGCAAGGTAGCCACCAACCTTACCACGACTAAACGCGCACCACAAGCGTTTTGGGTTCGCATACTGACAGATCAGACGACACACTACAACCCGTCAATAAATAGCAGCGTAGTCCGCTACTCATTACAATGGATCACCCAGTGAAAATCGCTACTGTCTTCGACAGCGACCCACAAGAGCTTGAGGTCGTAACGAGCAGCCAAGAGGATACCAGACAGATTGCCGCAGTTGAAGCTTCCAAGGACGTCAAGAACTCGAGCGGTATCAACGTACAGGAAGTCAGTGTCGAAGTCGCCACGGGTTTAATGAACAGCAAAGAGCTTGGTATTCACCAGAGTCTTCCCGCCTCGAAGCCACAAAGCGATGAGCAAGACAACCTCACGCTGAAGCAAGATGAGACCGGAGTAAGCAATGTCGCAGCCAGCGAAGACATCACCACAAAGCAAACCGAGAGTGAAGTCGTTCCAACCACAACCAACACCGGGGTTTCAGATGCACAGGCCCCGGCTTATACTACAAAAAACTCGCGCGAGGCATCAGAGGACATCATCACGCACGACGCTGACGTCGCGAATAAGGAAATGGCCCGACCGCTACTCGAGAAACCCAACTTCGACGGCGCATCTGACATTAAGCCTGCAAACAACATTGTCCCAGCCAAGCGCGGACACCCAGCTCGTGTTGCGCCAACGCCGGCCAAGAGACTAAAGGCCGATGCGTGGAGCGCGGAGAACATACTGCAGAAGCCGAAGAGCAAGATCGTTGGTGTAAATCTTAAGAAGTTGTTTAATGACGATGAGGCATGGAACTGTCTCGATCTTGAAACGCAGCAGAGATTGGCAAATCTTCTTCCAGAGGCAAGGCGCGGAAAGATGGTTAAGGAGGTGGATGGACAATTGGTGATGGAGAAGCATGCCGTGATGGCGAACAATAGTTGGGGATACTATCTCAGCTGCGCCAAGGACGACATCTCGACGGGAAAGCACAACCCGAAGTGGTTCCAGGATGCAAACAACGCACATGCCAAGCGCAAAAAGGGTCAGTACGACAACTGGAAGGACAAGGAGTACGAAGCATTCTGGGGCATCAAGCAGAAGCTCGCCGTTGGCGTTATTGCCGGCGACTCAGTGTCTGTTCGCTGGGAGGACCTGATCAACATGGGCAAGTTCAAGGTTGGAGACGTCTTCAAGTACGAGCGCAACATTGGTGGTGTCAACATCCGTAAGGACGTGCATCTGCTGGAGATCATCACGACCGGCAAGAAACCACTTCTCAAACTTCGTTATGCCAGAGGTCTCGCTGTCACACCAAAAGGCAACGACGAGGATCTGATCTGTGACGATATTGTCAGCCCGGAGGCAATGAATAAGGGTGCTATCGCCGCCCAGGGTACGCTCAAGGGCGCGCACATCCCGAACGGTAACTCATGGAAGGTTATTCGTCTTGAGAGACGTAACCAGGATCTCGGTACTCTTTGGGATATCCGCCAAGCTGTGCATTTTGCCCAGGCTGAGGCGGAGCCACAGGATAAGAAGAAGGGGAGAAACGCCAGGTCCGAGAAGAGACAGGCCGCTATGGATGTCACCGATGATGAGGGAGATGATGACTACGGTGAAGCTGTTAAGAAGAAAGGAGGCCGCAAAGCATCCACAAGAAAAGCATCCGTCCAGAAGAAAAAGGCGATCGTCGACGTCAACGACGAGGATGAGGAGATGGAGGATGTCGTCGCGAAGCCAAAGGGACGTGCTGGCAGACCAAATACGAAGAAGATGATGGAGGACGAGGACGATGAGGAGATCGTGATGGAGGCAGTCAATCGCGCCCGCGACAAGAGACCACAGATTGAGGAGATGGAGTCTGAGTTGTCTGAGTCGGAGTGCAATGATGGCGAGGGTTTCTTAGAGTGGAAGGAGAAACAAACTCCTACTCCATTGTCGACCGGCAAGTATGCTCGCGCCACTAGAAACGGTCGTGAGCTCTAAGCTCGTCCAGGTGCCTGGTGAAGCTTAACAAGTGGGTGCAGGAAGTGAGCGAAGAAGAACAATATGGGCGATTGCCGGATAGGCAAAATATTATGAGATCGATTGATTAGAGAAATTTTGAAGCGAGCATCTGTTGTGAGGTGGTCAAAGATGATAACAGACGAAGCTTGCACGACTTCAGCATATAGTTTAGCATATAGCAAAGAAGCCTTTCGTGCACAATGAAGATACCAATGAACAGCATATTGATTCCAACGACTCGTGTTATATCTTATGAAAGGTATGTATAGTTTAAGACCTCGAATTCCACCTCACTGAGGTTGCTCACACTCCTCGACACGTGAAGACAGGTCCCGTGAGGAGTTAACGATAAATAGCCACATAAATAGTATGGATAAATGGCAGTTGGACCATAGACTGCATCCGAGGAGCGGGTGTAAATGCTCAGTGCGTGCAGGATAGTCGGTACCCAATAACCGGTGAAATGATCTTGTAGATTCTTCCGTTGCCGGGGCCACGGACACTACATGTTTAGAAAATGGCAATTGAGATATTTTGGTTTCGCTGCACTTGCAGGTACTTACGCTCCCCACCGCGTGAAGGTATGTCTTGAGGGGAGCTATTATGTGGTGGAGACGGTAGATATCGGTGTAAATGGCACTATGGCATTTAAATGATAGGACATTTGCTTTGCTAGAGATGTGGGCAGACTGTAGTATAAGACAGTAGATTACTATAGATGTGTCATGATGAGACGTGAGAAACGTGGGTGGGAAGGCGAGCACATCGAGGAAGAGTCCCGCGACCGACAGATTAACCAAGGGATGATCGTGTTATGCTCAGCTAATCGATTTGATTGCGATGGCAGCGATCAGATCGTACCATGAATCTGGCGTTCTCGAGTCGCAAAGCGTTAAGGTGTCGGGCTGTCAGCACGTTGACGCCAATCGAAACTTTGAACAAGCGACACAATACATCAGTACTTCCAATCATAGAACATCATACAGTATAAGCATTCAACATAGATTTAGTCTTCATTTACTCTAGGATGTTGTGTATGTCTCGACCATCAAGCCATCAGGTCCTCTAAGATCGTCTCCAGTTCCTCTTTACGGAATGGAATAGCCAACATCTCCATCCCCATCGCATCCTTCCGACTCACCACCATCTGATGATCATGAAACTCCTTCAGCAAACTCCTAAAAGCCACTTCATCGCCGCACACAAAGTCCCCCACGGCTTTCTGATACAGCGTTCGGTACTCAACGCCCTCACCCTCGTCACCCCCCGCTTCCTCCAACGCCATGAGTTGTTCCATAATAAGAATCTTGAACAGACTCCTGGCATTCACAGGCAGAGAGCGCAACACGAAGCCTACGCCTTCTTTCCCTCCCACGCGGCGTCCGCTCCGGCCGAGGAGGGAGTGTACTTCGTCAACGGTCGGTCGTTCGACTTCGTAGGGGGAGAATGTCGTTGTGTCGTGCCAGACAAAGTTGAAGCTTGAGCGGATGCCGGAGTCCCATAGTAATGCTGCATTGGGGTGATCCGTGCTCGCCACCAACCTTATACAGGGATGGGAGGCCAGGCGGGCTATGAGACTTTGAGTGGCTTGGCGACGGAGCGGCGGGGCGTCGAGAGAGTGGATTATAAGCGTAATGACCGTTTCAGACTGTGACGGCGAAGAGAGGTGCTCCAATATGTTGTCCGCGATCTCGAAAGGTTGACCGGAAGTGCCTTTTGATTTCGGGAGGTTGGGTAATATAGATTGCAGGGTAGTGAGGAGGGAGCGCAAGGTCGTGGAGTGGTTGTAGCCATTCACTACCACGATCTTTGGTGTTTCTTTTGATTTCTGTGCACCTTGTCGTGCATAAACATGCTCAGCGTACTCATTTAGCAATTTCCGTTTCGAGCCCCAACCATAACTACATATATTAAATCCCTCTCTGAGTTCGAAATCCCACTGTGAGAAACTCCTCGCGTGCAGCGACTCGAGGAAGTCCACACTCTCTTGATGCGGATCCGAATAAGTCCGCAAAAGCGTAAAATACTCGTCGTGGTCTAAGAGCGCCAGAGAAGAAAGCGTATGATTACTAATTTTCACTGCGCCCATATTCTGCGCAAAATACAGCTCCGGAGGCGGTAAGTCCCTCGGCGGTGACGGGTCTCGCACCTTATTCTTCGTGCCCTTTGGCCGGCCTCTCGTCTTTCCAGTCCCTTTAGGTGTCTTCTTCGAAGGTGTATCAGGCACCAAGCCATCGTCGTGTAGGTCGGGTAATGGTGCCTTCAAACCCACATCTTCATCAACCGGTTCGATCTCGTCGCCACAAATCTCCCTCGCTACCTCTTCGTCTTCTTCGTCGTCGGATACCTCGCCGGCTATGGTGCGCTCGATGAGGGTGCGTGTTGACTTGCGACGCGCGGACCTGTCGGCTGCGTTGCGGGATCGGTTGTCGGCCTTCAGGGCGGAGAGTTTCGGTCTTATGGGTGTTGCAACGACTGTCTTTCCTGCTGATGCCTTCTTTGGCGTCGCTGTCTTGCGGCCTCTGCGGTATGGTGTCTGCCGCTCCTCCTCTTCTGCATCATCTTCCCCGACTACCTCCGGCGATGCTGCTTTTCGGCCATTTGCGCTTCTTGGAGTGCGGCGCTTAGGTTTAGGTGTTGGCACTTCATCTTTCTCGTCTTCTTCAGCTACTGACTCTAGACGCTGGGATTTCTTGTTGAGTGGCCGTGCTGAACGCGGTTTGGTAGGTGTAGCATCATGGGCTTCATCAACATCGTAGATGTCGGCGTCTGATTGTTCGTCTGCGGATTCGACGTGTTGTAGCCGCGATCTCTTCCTTGGTGTATGATCGACCGTATGCGAGACCTCATCGCCATTTGATCTACGTTTAGGTGGCATAATTATGGTTGTGTGCTGAGAGAGTTGATGGCGAGGGATTGTTTATGTTCAGTAAGTAAACACAAAGTAACCTGTTAAGCTTCAGCCTTGCGCTGTCAGGACGCGACCACCTAGGAAACGCGACTTTTAAGGTTTGCTAGGGTTGACAGCTAGCAAGGGCAGTTGACGCACAGACCCCGGTAGATAGTTGATAGGGCGCAATCGGGGCGGCGCGGGTTGTGACGCGACTGAACTTTTTGGGAATACTACCAAACCTCACTTTATGAAACAATTGACTTGTAAGTGAAGCTCAATACCACGCCGCTCAACCCCGCGCCCACACTAAGAGCAACTTCAGGAACATATTACCAGCTCAATGGCTTTCAAGGCTCGCACAGTACCGGCCATACAGGCTCTCATAAGGCCATCCGCGCAACAAGCAGCTCCGAACTGCATCCGCAACTACTCTGCGCCAGTCGACGGTATCCCAGCGGCTAAGAGAAAATACATCCCAACCAGCGGCACCTATCCAAAGGGATTTCTCGTATCAGGAACCCATGTCGGAGTCAAGGCGTCCAACAAGAGCAACCCAGACCTTGCTTTCCTCGCCTCAGAGACACCATGCGGAGCCGCAGCAGTCTTCACCAAGAACAAGTTCCAAGCCGCGCCAGTCACAGTTAGCAGGAATATGTTGAAGAGGAGGGGAAACAAGAATGTGCGCGGAGTAATCATCAACTCCGGGTGCGCCAACGCGGTCACAGGTAAAGGTGGCTTAGAAGACGCAGAGAGCATGGCGGCAACCGCCGACTCCTGCTTCCCAACCACCGATGACGGGCTGGGAGGGAACTCGATAGTAATGAGCACGGGTGTGATCGGGCAACGCCTCCCAATCAAGAAGATCCTCGACGGCATCCCAACTGCACACAAGAACTTGGGTTCCACCCACGACCACTGGCTCACCACCGCAAATGCCATCTGCACAACTGATACATTCCCTAAACTCATCTCCCGCACCTTCTCTCTACCGAGCTCCCAAACCGAATACCGCATCGCCGGAATGACAAAGGGCGCAGGCATGATCCACCCAAACATGGCTACCCTTCTGGGCATGATCGCAACTGACGCACCGATCGCCCCATCCCTCCTCCCTTCTCTGCTCACCGCCGCTGTGAATTCCAGCTTCAATGCCATCTCCATCGACGGCGACACCAGCACGAACGACACCGTCGCCCTCCTCGCCAACGGCGCCGCAGGCGGCCCAGAAGTGTCTTCCGCCAAGTCCGAGGATTTTGCGCAGTTCCAGACCGTGCTTACGGAGTTTGCAACGGATCTCGCGAAGCTGGTTGTGCGTGATGGCGAGGGGGCGACCAAGTTCGTCACGATCCGTGTCACCGAGTCCGCATCCCTTTCTGGCGCACGCCAAATCGCTTCTTCGATTGCTCGCTCGCCGCTCGTCAAGACCGCACTGTATGGTAAGGATGCGAACTGGGGACGTATCCTCTGCGCTACGGGGTACAGTCTGATCAGCGCTCCTGGCCAGCCGATTAACGAAGTTGAGGAGATTGTGCCGGAGAAGACGAACGTCTCATTCGTGCCGGCTGATGGGAGTGCGGAGCTCAAATTACTTGTTAACGGCGAGCCGGAGGCGGTGGACGAGGAGCGTGCTGCTGAGATTCTGAAGATGGAGGATCTGGAGATTGTGGTTAGGTTGGGGACTGGACAGGAGGAGGCTAAGTACTGGACTTGCGATTTTAGTCACGAATATGTTACTATTAATGGAGACTACAGAACTTAAAAAGATACCCGTAGATGATAGAAATGATGGACGATTTAGACATGATCTTCGACAGTGCGTAGCTACTCAGTACCTGTGCAGTGGCTCCGAACGACTCGATTACTAGCAACACTCGTTCTCTGAAGCTTAATCCAGCTCAATAAATGCCGATGGCTCATAATGGCAATAAGTCTCTCGCCGCTCGTCATACCAGCAACACACTGCGAGGCGAGGTCGGATGAAGTTATGCAGGAGTGATGGGACCACTCTACTGCAATGTGGAAAGGTTATGTCTCCAAAACCATCAACCAATTAAGGTCGCCTGCGACTGGCGCACTTTGGAGGCAGGCCGAGTACAGGCAAGATTGCAGATTTGTCGTCGTGCGAGTTGACCGGTTTTGCAGACGACATCATTCGCCAAGTGTTCTATCGCTTCTGCACGAGACCTTGAGCTTCAATGCATAGTATGTCATCTGTTGTATCCTGACACCCAACATTAAATCAAGTACTTCGAAAGCAAGTAGCGTTTTGCTTCCCTCTGTTTTCTCTGTAATCATCGAAAGGATTGCTCAGGAGGTAGATAGGATTATATGCACTTCCTCTAGGTCTCCGTTCTCCGGTCTCCAGTCTCCAGTCTCCGGCGCATCTGGTCAGTCTGAGGAATGAGAATAGCTCGATTTCGATGCAGACGGAAGATAACCCTTCAATCAAGTCTTCGGCTGAAATGGCCCCAGATCCAGAAGACAAGCTCAACACCCTCGGGAAGGCGTATGAAGCGCCCCAGACTCCTCGAGATAGAGCGTCTCAGTGAGCGCACTAATTAATCTCTACAATAATTGCATGAGCCAGCCGATTGACACTCTAGTGACTGAGACACTCCCACCTTGTTGAGATCGCCAAAACAAAAGTGCAACACCCGCTTGGAAATTGTGAAACGCCTTCTAAAGACGAAATGGAGCTAGCCAGCAAGCCAATAGTTAGACTCTATAACAATTGCACGAGAGCGACGAAACTGGGGCCTCCTTGGCATCCAGACCTAGACAAGAAGTACGAGTACAACACCCACTTTGAAAGTGTATACCACGCCCTAAACAGAGAAAGAGTCAAGTGGTACGCAAACAATTAATCCCTATAACAATTGCAAGGAATCGATCTCCGATGTGTGGCGCTGAGGGAGCAGAGGAGAGCAAGATCAGGTTGTGCTCAGCTAGTCGATTGCCTTGTGGTAGCGATCACCGTCGTGTGTTGATGGTTGCGTAGGCGAGATGTGGTGAGGTGCGTGGGCTACTCTATGCTACTGGTAGCGCCCGCTGTCAACAACACTTGACAGCACTAGGGATACGTAAAGCGTCAAAGGTGGGCCTTTAACGTGGTATATTCTTGAACGGTATACGTTGTGTTTCGCAACCCACCACCGTGCTTCTCGCCTCACCATTACTCTTCTACAGCTCAGATGGTTCTATTCTATATCAGCGCCGCCTTCTAAATCCCCGTCCACTTATCCCTCTCTCTCTCCAGGTGCCTACTGACTCTTCTTCTCCTCATAGTAATGCGCCATCTCCAATCCCGCCCTCCTAAAGCCACACTTGACATAGAAGCCCTCATTCGCTTCTGAGCAGTCGAGAATGGATTTATAACAGCCGACTTCGGCGGCGATGTGGTCGAGTGCTTGAATGATTTTGAGGCCGAGCTTCTTGCCTTGCTGGGAGGAGAGGACGGCGATATCTTCGATGTGGCCTACTAGGCCGAGATTGTGGATGCTTTACCCGGTTAGTGACAACTTCAGGTGATTTTGCAGTCTCTCACTTCGAATAGAGAAGAAAGGATAGGCTTTGGATGAAGGTAACTTACAATTTCCTCTCCACAATCAGCGCACCAGTACCAACAATCGTGCTGCTTGCCGTGTCCTCAATAACTAAGACGTAGTACCCGCCTGCACCCTGGGTGCTCATCCACTTGTATCTCTCATCCCACGCGGCTTCTGAGATGTCGCCGACTGTAGTCAAGACACGCAGCGTATCGAGAAAACCCTTGGAGTAATCTGAGCGCTTCAATGGACGGATAACGTAGGACTCTGGGAGTGAAGATTGAATGGTGGAGGAGGTAAGGGAAGCGTTGAAGAGTGGAGCTTCCTCGGTTGTGCCGTTTATCTGTGCCATTTAGTCTGAGCGGCAGCTGTCCGAAGGGTAAATGAGGAGAACGAAGCAATGAATTGAAATAGCAAGTGAAGTTTGTTGTTATGGAGAGCTGAAGTATGGATTGATATTCAAGGACCTACTTGGCTCAGCCGCGACCTGCAGGAACGTAGCCTTGCCGTTAGCCTCATTGCTGCTATTAATAGAGTAGCAGCCGAAGTGCCGGAGACGGCGTTTTTCAGCAGCCGAGCCACCGTCATCTCTGGCCCTGCCACAGCCGTTCTCGAGCCCACGAAAACAGCTTGCTACATTCCCCGAAGACAACATGGAGCGATCCGAGTTATACTCGTCAAACACTCTATTATAGAGAGCCTATCATGTGATATATAGTGAGCTGGAGTGCCACGGCATTCTGACAATTGCATCTTTATTGAGGCCAGCCAATCACAGTCACCTCCAATCACAGTCACCTCCAATCACAGTCACCCCCAATCACATCATCTAACCTCGCCGAACCCCATGGTCTCTCACTGGCACATCTCACAACGATCAGGGCCCCGTTAGCTTGTGACGGCCTATCGTACTGCCCTGTAGCGTCCTCCAAGCGCATACCAAGCTTTCCTCAGCGGGCCAACGCATCAGCCTCGTCAAAAGTTTATCAGAGCTGTGACACAGCGATAATCGGCCATATCTCCACCAAAACCCCAGGCTGTCGTGGTGAGCCAGATCTGAGAACAAGACACCACAACAAACTATACATACAATTCTTGGATGATGAGTCCGTCGGCTTTGGTAAATGGGGATGCTCCCAATGGTGTGGCTGTAAACGGCCATGTGTCAGAGCAGAGAGAGGAGAGAGGGAATACGGCGGAGGGAGGATGGATTGTCCAGAAGTTCGGCGGGACCAGTGTCGGGAAGTTGCCACTAAATATCGCAGAGGATATTGTGAGGTGAGACGTTCTGCCAACTGGTTAGCAGCGACGAGACTAATTCTGAGCAGAGCATCACTAGAGAATAACAAAATCGCAGTGGTATGCTCTGCGCGCAGTACAGGCAAGAAGGTGGAGGGCACCACAAGTCGGTGAGTCATGACCTCTCAATCATCAGCATCCAAGAGCACATTGGCGTCGCGCGGAGCTTCGCTGACAGCTGCCACACAGACTGCTAGAGGTATACAGCGTGCTTGACCAAATGGCAGTCGCAGAAGCAGATACCGTACACTTCGACACGCTCGTCTCCGAGTACGAGCGCCTCGTCAGAGTGATCTCAGCCGACCATGTCGAAGCCGCACAAACCTACATCCAAAACCCAGCCATACAAACCTCCCTGACCGAAGAGATACATACCGAATGCAGCGAAATCCTCGACTACCGCCGCGCAGCCCAAAAATTCCACCTCCACATCGACGGTCGCTCAAAAGATCGCATAGTCTCTTACGGAGAGAAACTCTCATGTCGCTTCATGGCAGCCCTCCTAAGAGACCGCGGCGTCAAGGCGGAATTTGTTGATTTGAGCGACGTTATACATTTCAAAACCTCGGGCATAAATCAAGAGTTCTACAACAACCTCGCCGAGTCGCTGAAACAAAAAGTCCTGGCCTGCGGCGACGCCGTCCCAGTGCTAACCGGCTACTTTGGCTCAGCCCCGGGCGGATTGATGGACGGTGAGATCGGACGCGGATACACCGACCTCTGCGCCGCGCTCGTGGCGGTGGGCATGAAAGCCGAAGAGCTCCAGGTCTGGAAAGAAGTAGACGGCATTTTCACGGCGGACCCCAATAAAGTACCCACCGCCCGCCTTCTGGCCACAATCACACCTGCTGAAGCTGCGGAATTGACGTTCTATGGGAGTGAAGTCATTCACCACCTTACCATGGACCAGGTTATTCATGCCAGCCCGCCGATTAGGATTAGGATAAAAAATGTTAAGGCGCCGAGGGGGAGTGGCACGATTGTGGTTCCGGATCCGGTGCTGGATATGGGGTCCCAGATACTGCGGACGAGACATCTGGAGCAGTTGAGGAAAGAGAAGAAGACCCCGCGCCGGCCGACGGCGGTTACGATTAAAAACCAAATCAGTATTATCAACGTGCACTCCAATAAGCGCTCGATAAGCCATGGGTTCTTTGCGAGGGTGTTTGCGATCTTGGACAACTTGAGGCTGTCGGTAGACCTTATCTCCACGTCTGAAGTTCACGTCTCGTTAGCGGTTCATGGGGTCAGTGAGGATGATTTGGTGAAGGCGAGGAAGGCGCTGGAGGGCTGTGGAGAGGTCAGTGTGTTGAGACAGATGGCGATTTTGAGTCTGGTGGGTGCGGAGATGAAGAATATGGTTGGGATCAGTGGGAGGATGTTTAGTACGCTGGGCGAGAATGGGGTTAATATCGAGATGATTTCGCAGGGTAAGTGGAATTCGAGTCCCGAGAGGACAGTGGAGGATTGCGAGAGGGTGGAAGATGCTAACTTCTTGATAGGTGCTAGTGAGATCAATATCTCTTGTGTCATTGAGGCGTACGAAGCCACCCGCGCTATGAACATCTTGCACACCAACTTGTTCACCTTCCTTGAATAGATGTCCCACCAAGCATGGGTTCGCATCAATCGTACACAGGGCATCAAAATGGGATTTCGGCGTTCAGTAGAAAGGGTTCATTTTTCTTTCCTGCCACTATTCGAGCGAGAAGTAGGGAGAGCCCAGGATGCTCATCTGTGATGAAGATATAGGTCGTGGAAGATGACGACCCCAGCCCCATGTGTGGATTTCGAACTGCAGATAGAGTAGATGGACAATGAGGAATGCACATCAGAAGCCAGAATATGTCGCGCCTCAAACAACATGTCTGGGCATTTATGTGAAAGACCTATCCAAGCAGCTATATAAACAAGCTTGGTGAAACGTGAACATGCTCTTCAAGCAGCTGATTCCGACTCTCCATTTCGATTCATGGTTAGAACCTGTGAACGTGTGAGACGGAAACCTAGAGCTTCGGCGCTTTGCAGAGTGGTTGACCGTTTGGAGCTTGCGTACTATGTAGATGTTCTCTTACTTTCACGTGCTACCTTTGACTGTACCTCCGTGACCCATACTGCTACTGGCACAGCGATGCTGTCAATGCTACCGCTGCCATCGCGAGCCCAATCAATTCTTTCCGTAGTAATATGAGCAGGAGATGTGGGTTCTTCAGTCGAGGTACCACACATCTCAGTCCATTTACTCTTGGACTGTGGTTTCTTCATCCTCGCCCGATTCGGCAGAGTCGGACGTTAAAGGTCCATACAATCCATATCTATTCCCGGGCAAACTTGGTGAGCAAGAAAGGGAAATTAGCGGATACGATGCCGACATGCATTTGAACCGTTTTGGCTTAATACCAACCTCGGATACACGAAGGATGGAAAAGATTGCGCCTACGAGATGATGGCTATCAACAGTGTCATAGTAAGCTGGCGGGTATACGTACAAAGTGCTGCTATGCTTAATATGTCTGCTGCCATCACGAGCCCCTCTCTCCGCGTCTACCGTCATCATGAACCTGCCTTTGCTTTGGATCGAGGCAAAGCGGTCAACTGGTCAGCCATCGATGTGTACACCTTCTCCAGGTCGGAAGCTAGAATGACCTAGCACAGCGTTTTAGTTGCATAACTGTAACAGGGCCAAGCGTTTTGCTTACTTGCCCCGGTCTCAACCAGGGGAGAGGATGTTTCGTGCCATCTGCTCAAAAGGTGTTAGTTATTTTCTCACCTCGTCGCTCAAGCGTAGGAACGAGTTTTCGGCACTTTGCCTCGCAGACAAACTGGCGTTGAGAAGCCACGGGAAGGGAGTCGCATATGCAAGAAACATAAGATCGAATTTGTGTGTGATTCTCTTTCGATGTGCTGTGCTCATGAGGCGCCTCATATATCTCGGCGCTATTCGTGTTGGTCTTTCATGCTGGGTGGGTTCAAAAAGGGGGTACGTTCAACCACACCGTGGCCGTAATGTGGTCAGGAGCAAAGAGTCGAACACTGCTGGGTAAAAAGGTATAAGTCCTGGCACCTCCGCAAGGCAGAAGAAGGATAATAGCGAGCAATTAGGTTGTTGCAAGACACCGTATGCTCGAGCCCACTCGCTAACCTTGGCTAGCAAAGGTGCTCCGCAATGTTCCAGCCTCCTCGTGCTCGCTTCAAGCTGCTAGAGGTAGGTTTGGAGATCCTACAAGCGCTCGTATAGTGATCACTGCCTATCATACTACGGAGACTCCTGCTGACGTAGGCATCTCTGTTAGCTGTGCAAGATCCGATGCTATCAATCTCGAGAATATGGATGAAGTCAACCACTCAACAAGCATACCTCAACTGCTCTTCACCAAGGAGATAGAACGCACCCAAACTTTTTTCTGCGCGTTGAGGTCATATCCTGGCATGATGAAGTAATATTTGTCTTGGTGGAATGACTTTCTTCCGCCGACCGCTTGAGCAGCTTTATACCCCTCTTAAGGTGTTGTCCAGTCTCACTCTCAGTGCTCGAATAGGAAAACATATTTTCGTACAGGTTTTGTTCCCTGCGCTCATGTTGTGTCAATTCGTTACGACACCGCCAGGAGTACTACTGCAGTCATCACCCATCTCCTGTTTGGCCCCTATTCTTCCTCCCTCCCTGTCAAACCCTGTCAACCAGTTATCGAGTACTTCACCTCTCTCCTACACCATTTCACGCTCGTTGCTCAACAGACCCAATTTGCGCCTTCTCTCGCCATGTTTTGGTTCTCTCCATCGCATTTCATCCTACTGAGTCGAGGCTATTCTAGCTGCTTGGTGGGATTTATATACCTATCTTATACATGCCTTGTCGTCTTTGGCCTTCTGTGCGTGATTGAGAATTAACATCGTGACCTGGGACAGATGTCCGATCCTGTCACGCCCAGTACTCGTGACCTTGTTTCTACATCAGAAACTAATTCGAGGTCCTTTACTAGGCTTTGTCGCCATCGCAACGATTATCATCCAGACCTGCCATCGTCGTTCGTCCTCCGGCCGGGTTTTGGAGGTTGTAGTTATGCGTATCATCAGCTAGCTTAGTTATGGTATTCTACTTCTTCATTGGTAGAGATGCGTGGCGGCGTTCATCATATACGGTCCCATATGCGGCATCTTGGTCATTTTTTCTGTTTGCGTATCCTACCCAACTTAGGTTCCAGACGACTTTATAGCCCATCCTACAGGTGATGATCTTGCTACGCAGTCGGTCAACAAGGATAGTCAAAGGAGTGGTCTGTGTTCAAAGCTCGATTGATGTCTATATAAAGCTATCCCAATACGCGGTCGTAGCCTGTGCAAATGCAGATAACTCCCAGCTCCATATGTAACGTATCACCCCCCTTCCCAACAAACCTCATCAAACATGATTCATTTCTCATCACCTCTTCCTCCCCATTCCCCACTTTACAGAATCTCCTTCAACTGCCTCTTCTGCTCCTGGCTCAACGTCGTCGGGAACCTGACATTATACCTCACAATGAAATTTCCCCTTCCACCCTGCTTCTTCGGCATACCAAGCTCCGGATACGAGTCCTGAGAGCCCGGCTGCGTTGGACCAGCCTTATCAATAACAAGGTTCTTGCCATCGATGGTTGTAACTGTGCGCCTCCATCCGGTCAATGCCTCTTTGAGCTCGAGCTCTATGGGATGGATAATATCGTCGCCTTCGCGGGTGAAGAGGGGGTGTTTTTTCTGTCAAGCGATTAGTCTCATGTTTCGGGGTAGATAGGTAGAAGAAATGGTGGTTTGTGGCTTACCTCCTCAACAACAAAAACCAAATCCTGCCTTGCACCTCCTTCCTCCTCGCCGACGTTGGAGAATTTAATCCTCGACCCCTTCTTAAGTCCAGGCCTAATATCCAACTCCAAAATCCTCTCCCTAGTCGTCCGCTTCCCACTCGCATCAAACCCCTTCTGCTGAAACTTCATCTTCTTATGCGTCCCCTTGAACAGATCCTCCAAACTAATCGGCAACGGCTTCTCCACCACCACCGGCTCTGGCTCTGGCTGTCTCATCTGCGGCCCTGCGCCCGCGAATTTTGACCTGCCGCCTGAGCGAGGCATACCCCCTCCCATACCGCCGCCCCTGCCACCCCCGCCGAATGGAGGAAAGATGTCGTCCATCCCGTCGTCCCGTCCACCACCCATGCCTCCGCCTTGACTGCGCAGGAACTCGGTGAATATCGATTCCGGATTCGTAAAATGGAATCCTTCCCCTCCCCCTCCCCCACCTCCAGTACTAAAGTGAAACGTCCTGGCTCCTCCCCCTCCACCACCCCTTCCCCCTGGCATCCCTCCCCCTGGCATCCCTCCCCCTGGCATTCCTCCAAAACCCGCAAAGCCCCCCGGCATTCCACCAGCACCGGCGCCGGCAGACGCAGAGTCATTGGGATCAGGAGGCGGTGGGCCGCCGCGGAGGAGGAAGTCCAGCCCGTATTGGTCGTAGATCTTGCGCTTTTCGGGGTCAGAAAGGATCTCGTAAGCTTGGGAGAGTTCCTTGAATCTTTCGGCTGCGGAGGGGTTGCCTGGGTTTTTGTCGGGGTGGTGTTTCATTGCTCCTTTGCTGGGGACTGGTTAGCCTTGGTTCATGAAAAGATGTGAGAAGTGGAGAACGGGGAGTGGGAAGGAAACGGCGGGGAAGGAATCATAGCCGCGGGAAGGGGAAGCAGATGAAGGGTAGGAGGAACATACCGATAAGCTTTCTTGATCTCGTCCTGAGAAGCCTCGGGCTTAATGCCCAAGGTGTCATAAAGTTTCGTCTCAGCTACCATGGTTGCGAACTTGTAGCGAGCGGTGTAAGTGAAGTGTGTGTTGCCCTAGTAGTACAACTGCGGTGTATTGTGTTTACGTCGTGGCTATGTAGTCGTAGTACTCTGTAGTGGTCTTATCTCGTCTTTAAATCGAAGTCGCTCGCGTGGAGTGATAGGAGTTGTGGTGTGATCCGAGCGTCGAAGATTCGAGTACCTTGATGGTGAAGATTGATGACGACCTCAACGTGAGAACAGTGGTCGTGAGATTCTTGTCGTTTGGAAACGTAAACTCAGATAGCTTGTCCGTGTGTTCAGCCTGCTTTGAGATTGTATTGAATTGGTAGTTGTATTCTTTGCAATTGCTTCGGAAGGTTTATGTGTGGTGGTCGTAAGATCGGATGTTGCGGCGAGCTCGGAAGTGCTTCTTCGGGCTCAGCAGCTCAGAGGTTATCACCTTCAAGCTGTCGTTGTCTATAGTTTGCTTGCTCAAAGGCAGTTGCTTATAAGAGCTTTGAGGTAACAGAAAAGTTCTTTGAAAAGAACGAGTGAAAGCGTGGTGCGTTTGTTGTGTAGCTAAGTAACCGTTGTGTGTAAGAGAAGCAATGGTAGTAGTGCTTCGAGGTGCTCGCTCAAGACATGACTGCATCGGCTCATCCACTCTTCAATCGCCTGTCAGGCCCCGCTGAGCCTGGGCACATTGTGACGTCGCGTTAACAGGGAGAGAACCCCAGCGAAGCCCCGCGAAGTTCTTGGCAGCATCATGTGACCGGCCTCGATACTTCCAGCATGTACGCCGTACCACTATGCAATGATCATTCGTGGTCGTGGATAGGGGTGCTGCTAAAAACAAGATTCGCTTGTGTTCAAAATAGTCACATCGAGTGCAAAATGGCATGGTCATGAACGTAAAGCTATCATATCTCGCTATTATTGCAAGGCTACTTGATATGCCCACAATGATTCCAATCATCGCCCAATTCCATCCAATCCTCTTCGATCTCACCCATCATATTCATCCCCAGAATCGACCTGATGTGCCTCGGCTTATCTGTAGCGCCCTATACATGGATCCCGCTATTCTCATGCTAGTGTTTTGCCCAACCATTGCAGCCGTTTTTTGTCGTGACCATATTCCTACACCACATACCTGGTAGCCAACAACTATGTTCATATCGCTGGTGCGGCACCAATGTTCTTGTACTGCCAGATTCTGGCTCTCATATCACCGGATCCAGTGGCGAACATACCACCCGGAGCTGGGGATGGAGAAACAGAGATGACAGAGTTCTTGTGACCCTGGAGCATAAGCTGGGTATCTCCTGTTCTTGGGTCCCAAAACTGAACACCACGGTCCTTGGAGCCGGAAAGAACCCATGCTCCATCTGGGGTGAGAGCAACACTGAGGACGAAGTCCTGGATAACCGGTTAGTACAAGTTTCAAAAATCGAATGGCGACAAGAGAACATACCTTGTGTCCCTCGAAAGTCTTGAGGCACCTTCCGCCCTTTGGTCCAGTCTGAGTGTGTCTGTCTCTTGGTGCCATCAACTCCCACATCTTGATGGTCTTATCCAACGATCCGGAGACGAGATCCTTTCCGTTTGGAGCGAAGGCGACAGAGTAGACAGAGTCCTTGTGTCCGTCTGGGCCATCCAAACGCTCAACAAGATACCCAGTGGCGATGTCCCAAACTCTGACACTCTTATCAAGGGATCCAGCAGCGACAAACCGAGTATCTGGAGAAATAGCAACAGTCGTGACGCCATCCTCAATGCTGAGAGACATGATGTGCTGTTGGGTCTCGATATCCCAGAGACGGACAGTGCGATCACCAGATCCAGAAGCGATGGTTCGTCCATCTCTGGCGAAGTCGAGGGAGTAGATATCCTGCTCGTGGCCTGGGAAGGTACACTTGATTCTGTTGGCGGCAATATCCCAAACACGGATCAACTTGTCCTCAGCACCAGTAGCGAGGTACTTTCCGTCTGGACTGAAGCACACACTTCTAATGTACAGATCGCCACCAGCATCAACAGAATCATCCTGCAAGACGCAAAGCTTCTTTCCAGTCGTGACGTCGAAGATCTGTGCACTTCTGTTACAACCAGTCGCGACATACCTTCCGTCAGCACTGAAGCGAACACAGCAGACGACACTCTCGTGCTGAAGCGTGTGCAACAAGTCGACATCAAGAACCCTTGGCACTCTTGGGTTGTAAATGGCGAACCAGTCGCCCTCGACCTTCTTCTGGCTGTCTGGAAGACGATCCAAATCTAACTCGCCCAAGGCGTTACCGACATTTGCAATGTGGTATGGTGGGCCAACTGGCGGTCCGGGTCTTGGATCAGGCTGCTGTGGGCCTAAATTTGGGGTCGCTGGCGCACCGCTTGGGCCCCTTCCTGGCGGTCCGTTCTGACGCCTCGCTCCTCCTCCTGGAGAGGCGATTGCCTGAGGTGCCTGTGGTGGGTAGCTATTTTGCTGAGCTGGTGGTCCGTATGGACCTGACTGAAATGGTCCCTGTGGTGGTGGTGGTGGACCTTGTTGGAGACCTGGCGGAGGTTGTGGCATCTGGTGCTGTGGTGGACCCTGCTGTTCCTGTGGTGTTGGCTGCGGCGGGAGGCCAGGTCCAGCTTGACCCTGGCCAGCCATGATACCACCGAAGAGGTTGCTTGGTCCATGACCAATGGATGGTGGAGGCGCCTGAGCCGGACCTGGGTGTTGAGGTGGTCCGTTGATACGCGTCACAGATGGGCCACCGCGAGCTTCTAATTCACGGCGTAGAGCAGTGATCTCTTCTTCGTATCTGATGTAATGTAAGCGACATTAAGGTCGGAACGGACAAGTGGTAGCCTACTTTTGCTTGATGGCCAAATGGGCTTGCTCCATCTGGTACACCTTTTCGCGCACAAGTTGCATTTCTTGCATCTGAGCTGCCACTAGGTATGGGTAAAACTGGTCAGCACTTCTCTTGTACTTTGAACATGTCCATCTCATCGCGTTTAACCGGTTTGAACAGGTCAATACTCACTACTGTGCTCGAATTCCCCCGATGCTCTGGCCGCGCTGTCAAACTCTTGGCGAACCTGATCCAAAAGCTCAATCAGACGAGGATTCCCAGGTGGACCCGGCGCAGGACCCATCCCGCGATGGCCAGTGTACATTGACATTGTGTAGTTGATGATTGAGAATCACTTGTCGGATGGAAATGTGTTGAGTCGGCGTAGTGGTCTAGACTGCGCGTCGCAAACGAGCAGTGTCAGGACGAACTGGTTGGTATTTACAAGCCGCTGTAAAATGAGACGTGCCGCGCTTAAAGATATATGTATATAAGACGTAAGGAGGCGCAGACGTTGAGGCGTCAAACACGGGCAATCGGGTTCAAGCACGTTGACGCGTTTTTTGGCGTCGGCCTCTAACGGGCTAAGATGCTGACGGGAGTAGGCGCAGTCAAATGAATCGCAATGCCTCGAGGCAGCAACCTAGCTCGGGTTAAGGAAGCTTCTGTCTTGATCACCTTGAGTGGTAAATAGTTGGATTCGATGCTTGATCGAGGTCGACGTCACGATTCGAGATGGATGAGGGTCGGGAAGAGGGACGAGAGACGAGAGACAACAGAGCGAAAGAGAGGAGTGAAAGTGAAAGGGAAGAGGCGGCTGTCATGGAAAGACCACCGGGGACCGTGCGTTGTGACGGGGGTCTTCTAGCTGCGGCGCGAAGTCTTGTAGATTGAGCATGGGCCAGGTACGTAAGGGGGTGCGTATCTAATAGGCAGGGGAGACAAGTGGCTGACAGCCGCCTAAAGAGGCACGCCAATTCTTGTTCCGCTCACACCTGCGCGGGATTGGGGTTCCACAGTTCCTCATCCAGGGCAGCGTGGGCGGAGGCTTAAGCGAACGACTTCAACCCCCAACTTTTTCACTGGCACGCTTCCCCAACTCCCCTTACCCAGATGCTCGGAACAGTGGAGAGCGCCTGATCCAGCCTAGCGACGCCTCATTATCGCTTAATTTCCACACAATCTGCACCATGGCGCGGACACAACACCACATCGCAAACACGACATGCTGCACCAAGCGAACTTGCGCCTCGACGGATTACGGAGTTCTGTACCTCATCGCTGTCTTGTCCGTCAGCACGCAGCTCTTCCCACGGAACACATGTTTGTGGCCACTGTCGGAGGCGACAACAGTGACACAACAGCGATACAACAGCGACACACGAAGCAACCAGCCTAATTCGGATCGTGACTGTACCACAGAGGAGTGCTCCTTTGGCCCATGAGGGAACTTATGCGGGTTTTTGATACCAGGTGGTGTTTTTGGTGGTGTATTTGGTGGCTTGCCTGGACAGAAGTGTTGTTGGCCACGCTGTTTTCAGGCTGGCAGCACCGCTTTTTCAACCCGCAGGCCACCCGCACCAAGCAATCCTCATGGCCTTGGCAAGTGGCACATCAAGCATGGGTCGACGGTTGACGATTTTCTGCAAGTCACATGCTGAAAACCTTAAGAATGGATTGTCTCTGGCTGCCACACTTGACGCTCCTCTCCTCGAGGTGATGTTCTCCATCCTCCAAAGACAACGATCTTTGGCCACCACGTGACGTGAGTTGGCTCTACCAATTCATCTTTGCCTTCCACCAAGGTCAGCCTTCTTCTTATCGTTGCCCTCAATATATTCGACATCATACTGCTGCGCCGAATTGACGTGTCATTATTGCCTCTACCCTTCTTATCGTTGACTTGGCTGGTCATGACCGGTGTGAGGACTCTAAGACGGGCCATAGAGGCCATACATCTCCTTTATACCACAACTCCTCCGCCGCGGCTCACCACCTTCTAGACCGGCCAAATTGACACATCAGCCATCGGCATATGCATTTCTCGTGCAGCGTGACAAATGATTCGACACTTTCCATCTCTCAGGCGTCGGCAAATGCATTCTCCGATCTTTCTGGTGAAATCATGCCACTACACGGCCTGAGACTGACAGACCGTCGCTGATCCGAGTACGAAAGATTGATAAGATAAGATGGGTAATCTAGCTACAGTACCATGCCGCAATGAAATCTGGTGGGAACGCGTCAGTGACAAAGAATTGACTATTAATTATGATGGTTAACCGGTTGGTATTCTGAGAAAAATATAAGAACACTTCAGGTTCTAAACATTCTATCGCTTCTATCTTGTTTGTCAACTGCCTCTCGCTTAGCAGATATCTAGCTTCCTTTACCCAAGATTTTCATCTGATGATCAACGGTTCCTAAGGCCGAGAGACTGCACGAACGACCCCTGAGCGATACGTGGATTGCCTCCTCCTGATTCGTTCTAGCACACATCTCCCCACCACTCAGGCGCCCGAGGGCCTCCAGGTACAGCATGGTACTGACTGACCCAGCACAATTTTAACCAGGCGGGCTCCGTTGGCGACTACGACTTAAAAACAACCCGCATCCCTCAGTTATAGCTATCTCCTCCACAACACCATCTTTGCTTCTTTTTGTTCATTAAGCAAGCGACGAGATACCCATTGGCGATTTCCTTCAGCAATCTTCAATACTGGGAGTACTTTTCCTGCCGGATTGGCACACGACTCTCGTTATCCCGAGTTAGACCGCACAGAAGCGCCACCATGGACATCGTCCTCGAGGTTTGCGATGCCTACGGTCTCGACTATGCCTATGCATACCTCTTCCCAGCCAAGAACTTAGCTATCGACACCTTCTCCAATGGTGTCAACAAGACTGTCGAGGCCATTGGCAATGCATGGACCTATGAGCCAGCGTCTTCATATATCACCACCACACCTTCGGTCGCAGCATACATGAGCTCATGGCCGCGCGATTACATTTGGCGCCAGTTCATTTCCCTCTTCTCCATTACTTGGTATGTATACCCATATAATACAGTCCCTCCCACAAATTAGCTGCTAATTGGTCACCAGGTTCTTCGGCCTCGTCCTCTACTTCCTCGTCGCCACCGCGTCGTACTACTGGATCTTCGACCACGCAACGTTCTCACACCCAAAATTCCTCAAAAACCAAGTAAAACTCGAAATCATCCAGGCCAACACCGCCATGCCGGTGATGTCCTTCCTAACCGCCATCGGTTTTCTCCTCGAACAACGCGGATACTCCAAGCTCTACGACATGCCCGCCGACGGACCAGGGACATGGTACCAGTGGTTCCAATTTCCGCTCTTCTTGTTCTTTACGGATTTCTTCATCTACTTGATTCATAGGGGTCTGCATCATCCGGCTATTTATAAGCCGCTGCATAAGCCGCACCACAAGTGGATTATGCCTACGCCGTTCGCGTCGCATGCTTTCCACCCACTTGACGGCTTCGCGCAATCCATCCCATACCACGTCTTCCCATTCATCTTCCCGCTGCAGAAGATTGCTTATGTCGGCCTGTTCATCTTCATCAATATGTGGACGATCCTGATTCATGACGGGGAGTTCGTGCTGCAGTCACCGATTATTAATGGGGCGGCGTGCCATACTATGCATCATTTGTACTTCAACTACAATTATGGCCAGTATTTCACTCTTTGGGATCGTATTGGAGGGTCGTACAGAAAGCCAAATGCTGAGTTGTTCTCGAAGGAGTCGAAGATGGGGGCTAAGGAATGGCAGAGGCAGGTTAAGGAGATGGAGAGGATTCAGTTGGAGGTTGAGGGTCAGGATGATCGTTCTTACGGCGGACTTGATGCTAAGAAGGTCAATTAAACGTGTCAATTAAACGTCCTGCTTCGCAAGACTGAGTATTGGCAGACGGACTCGAAGAAACGACTTCGAGTGACGGTGGACATAGCTACCACGCCGTGTTCGACGCGCGAGGAAAAAGGATGGATGTACATACATCAGGAGACGATAATGGATGTAGACGATGTAAAGACTGAATGTATTGTTAGGATATGGTTATCTGGGCAGGCAGCGGCGTTACGAGCGAGTTGGCGAGCAAGAGTGTGTACTTCGTCAGGATTGGTCTTCACACTATATATTTAATGCTACGAATTATTCAAGAGTCAGAGATGTTGAATTACAGGGTGTTGGTGGTGACGAGGTATCGCGCGGTAGAAGCCGGTTGGACGTTTACGAGCGTGCCGACGTGCAGCTTGTGTACCCCGGCTTCGCGAGGTATATCTCAATACGTAGTGGTTGAACAGATCAAACCTATCCTCCCCTGTTGGTCGAAATGAGGCAGATTCAAGACCAACATTTGATAGCCTGGAGATAGTGGCAGTAGGTGACACGGAGAAGGAGTTTCTGGAATATGTCAAAAAAAGGTTAAGGAGAACGAGGAAATGAGTATCTGGCGCTCGTTTTATAGGTGGGCTTTCTTGGATAAGAGAAGACGAGTGGTAGTTGATATACGTGTTGTTCTTTGTTTCCAAGGTCAGAGAGAATATAGACGGTGGTAGGGGCGAGGGGAGAAGGAGGTGGTGGCAGTTGTGTGGCTAAAGGGGAGTTGGAAGTAACGAGATTGCACTTTGGGTACTTGGAGCAGTGTTAACGGCAACCTCGAGGTTTTGCGGTTATTTCATATCGGTGGCCGGCTTGGGAACTCGAACGTGACGCTGATGTCTAATAGCAAATGACGTCAGCAACGTCTTCAACGTTCGCGAACATCGATCATCTTGGTGGGTAATAATTTTCCCTTCTACTTCTGAAGGTGGGAGTTATACTCCCATCTCCATCAGGTGTTGAATATTCAGCTTTCTGGTCACCGCTTCGACTCCTACTCCGAACTTCTTCAAGAGACTGGAGGGCGAGATCTGACAATCCAACACAGCGATAGAAGGGGATGTGTAATCCGCTAGAGCTTCTGCGTATGTGGTGGAGGACAAACAGCAAAATTGCAACCTTCGAGGAGACATGTCGGTCTGCCAGCTTTCTTCGTCGTTAGTACGAGTACCAGCTTCTATTCCCAACGTATCATAGAGTAATAAAAACATTAGTCTCTGGAATTCTTTCTTGTGATGGCAAACTGCCCCTGCCATTGACAACAGCTGCGTGGAATCGGAGGCCAAGCTGATCTTACAACCTCAGATCAACGTTAAAACTCATTTATTCAACTAGGGCAGCCATGTCTGCAACTACGCAAGCTCTGACCACCCTACCACTCTTCTCTCACCTCGCAACCGAGTTTCGGACGCAGATCTTCGAGATCGCTTGTGCCGAAGCACTCAAAGACAAAGACGGAGCCCCAGAAGCGGACGGCTAACTTGCAGGCGTCGTCTCCAACGACCCCCTCTTCTACCGCCTCCGCCAAGGCCTGAGCAGTTATGCCAGCACTCACATCCAGATGTTCCGCGTCGTCATCTTCATCTTAGACAAAGCCTCCACCATCCCACATTTCCTCAACACTTGCCGTCGCTCGAAGCGAACTGCGTTGAACGCGCTCAACGGAAAGATGGTGTCATCATAGAAGGCTTAAGGAGAGGTTGGCTGAAGATTTTCCGACAAACAGCTTGCCGTCTTACCCTTTTGATGGTGAGGAGTATGAGCAGTTGTTTAGCGCCATGGATGAACTTATTGGGGAGATGCGGGCATGAAGGGCCTAGGAGGGAGTGTGTTTTCCAAGGTTTCGACGAAGCGAATGTGTGAATTTTCCTGATCTCGTCGCGAATCTCTTGCCCGTTGATTTTGGTCGCGGCTTGTTTGTGTGCAAGGTTGATGCAAAGTGAGAGCACGATATGAGGAGAAGTGGCATCCGTACCATTTACAACCTTCCACGTTACACACATTCTCGCCGTCTTCTTCATTGCACATCTCCTGAAAGCTAGAGATCAAATCAATCTGCCGTTAGGACGATTTGAGCTCTGACGCGGAGACGAGCATGAGCGCGCACAGTCTAGGAAGCTTTGGAGACTGTGGCGGCTGCGGAGCTTGATCCTCAAGTTCATACCACGTTTTAGCTCTCTCGTCTATCCATTCATCTCGAACCCTTTTGGTTTCATATCTTCTGACAGTCCGGAGCGCAGTATGCTTTGCTTCTTTTGACGCAACAAGAACTTTTGGATATTGCTTGAGGTCATCGTACAATTTGGTGTTGCGGACGCTGGTTGGGAGGTTAGTGAAGCGCATGTAACAGAGGTTGTTTTGTCGGATGTCCCTTCTGGCGCCGTATCTTGCTTGTACTCCATCAAAAATCCTTGTATGGTTGGCCAAGTAGAAGACCAACTTCAACTTGTGTTGAATTTTCTGCGAAAATAAGAAGCACTTATTCGAAATTTGTGCCAAGGCACAACAAGGCGTGGCCGCCGCCTGATGATGAGGACCGCCCGGGTATGGATGTGCTTGATCGTGCTGTTGTGGCCCGAGATGATGCCTGTTTGGAGATGGAATGGAGATGGAATGGAGGAGGTGAGGGGTGATGGAGCGCCAGTAAATGGGAGATGGATATCATCGAGGGAAAGGTGAAGGACATACTGGACAGAAGGTTTGCAGCCCCACGCCTGACACAATATTGGGATAAACCGCATTGGTAGTCTGCACTTTCTCCTGGTCGTTTCGACATATTACCAGAGGCATTGTGCGTCCATGGAGTCGGCCCTGGCCCTTCTGATCGGAAAAATGGCGTATTCAAGACTGCTTCGTTGAACGGGATGTGGACAGAGCTATATTTATCACGCGTCTCGGGAAAGAGGTGTCGACGGTCGATAGACAGTGCACAGTGTTCGTATGCGAGAGCGAGGAAAGGCGGAATTGGGCAGATATGTGGATTTCCACGATCCTCATTAGGTCCTATCATTCTGCACTCTTTTAGCTGCATGCAAACTGTTGTTTGTTGACACGCCTTACAGGTTGCCATCATCTTGGTGTCCTTTCATGAGGCGGAATTTAATGCACAGTGCCAATTCAGGACCGCCTTCCCCTGCTTCGAGCACCAACTTAAGATCCTTGAAGCAGGTGAGCTACCATATAGAACATAGCGGAGTAACTCACTTTGTAGAGCAGAGCGCTGTTAAGACATTGCCTACGCATGTGCTTCAATAAGAGCACCTGGGCAAGCTGCAGTCGATGCAAGAAATAAAAAATACGTGTGCAGCATGAGGCGCGTATGGGGTAAGGTGTACCAGTTCCACAGTTTCTGGATTTTCCACACCAAATTGCTCAACGTTCGACACTTGAGTGTCACGTCAAGAGAGACGGCTTGCTAGTGCTGATGGCAAGCGCAATGACAGCTGTAACTGTAACACATTTGAGTTCTATTATGGTAGTGCGAGGTGGACCATACCCTCAACGAGTAGATGCTTCTAAGCATTATATAATGGTAGTAGGCGCAGAGAGCGCATAAGCGCTTTTCGTTGCCCAGTTTATTGAAATTATCCGAGTCCTCTGGCTCCAAATTGGTGGCTTCATACCATTTCAGAAACGGAGTTCGACTTTATGCCAAACCACGAGAAACATAGCATAGAGCTGTGGGATGACATACTGCTTCTTTGCTGTTCTGCCATGGTAGCCGATTCCCGCTGCATCAAGAAGCAGAAAACCATACAGGCGTATCAAGGTTAAATTAGAAC